>JGI12316J15309_10003096_pt1 | contig 217324 bp, 212 predicted proteins | sample MarCyaLeptolynsp_FD_15309 | JGI IMG/M metagenome (IMG submission 15309) | reverse complement strand
CGATGCAGCGCATCGGCAAGGGGCGGCGACGCATCCGGAAGGTTTCCAAGAAGACCGAAGGCGGCGTATCCGGGCTTCTGGACGGCGTCACGCCGCGCTTCCGCTGCGCCCGGCCTTCCTGGCCAGAAGACCGGATACGGCGTCTCAATGGGTCCGAATTAAGGCGCGAGGATCTAGGCGGCCGCCGGCAGATTGTCCGCCGGAACGAAGATCTGGTCGGCTTTGCCTTCGGCGAAGCTGGCCAGCCGCTCGTCCAGGTTCGAGAGCAAGATGTAAATGCCCCGGTCCGAACAGATATCCACCACGTTCAGGAAGGTCTCGCGCTCGTTGGTGTCGGCGCTCGCCAGAATGTCCGCCTCGATGCGTAGGAACGAGAGCGCTTCGGCGGCGACAAGGTCGGCGAAGAAGGTCGGGCTATGGGCGAGATCCGCGACATCCGCCATGACATATTGCGAGGTCAGGCGCTGAGCGACCAGCTTCTGCGCCGCAGCATCGAGTTTCTTGAGACCCACCGGCATCACCATCAGATCGAACAGATCCCACTCCGCCCGCTCCAACTGAAGCAGGGACGCCGCGTTGATCGGGACGCATACCGGAACATTGTCCGGTTTTGCCTTTGCAACCGCGTCCAGATGGGCGCGCAACACATCCTCGATCAACTCATTGCGGTTTTCCGGGTTCGGCGTGAATACGCTCATCAGCTCCGGAACGTCCGCCATACCGATTTGCACGTCCCGCGCCTTCATCTGCACGGAAAACTGAATCTCCGGCGGGGGCCTGTTGGCGACGGCCTCTGCTACCGCCGTGCGCGCTTCCTGATAGGCCTCTTGCAGGCTGTGTTTTCCATCGGGCAGCGCCACGCCGGGCTGCGCCACCGCCGCCAGAACGCCCGCCACCAGATCGGCTTTGTCCGCCGCATCGACCGTATCGTCGGAAAGATCGACGCTGTATTCCGAGACGCCGCCGAAGGGTTCCATGGCGTCGTGGATTTCGGCGTGCAGATCCAATTCTTCAACGTCGCCGTCATGCAGCAGCGCTGTGCTGTTTTCGCTCAATCGGTGCACCTTGCCCTGGCTGTCCTGTTTGGAGGAAATCAGGGCGTGCAGACGGTCGCCCGCCTGCTTGTCGGTGCCGATGCCGCCGCCGTTCGCCGAGAAGACCGACATCTGGCCGGCCGTCCCACCGTCGATCATGTCGTATAGCGTGTCTTGAAAGACTGCTGTTTCTTCTTCGAAATCCGCGGCGCTGGGACCGTCATCCAAGGCCAAGGGATCGTGGAGGGCCGCCGCCAGGCGCGTATGGCGGAAAATACCCCGCTCAAAGACCGGCTGCACGAACAGGGTCACCGGGCTCTCGACGCCGTCACGGCTCATGAAGGAAACCTTAGCCTGGGCCTGCTTCTGCCCCGGTTTGACGTTGAACAGCATGTCGCTCAACAAAAACCGATCGTGCTCCGCAACGACATCCAGGAAATTCTCGTTGATCAGGTCGTGCGGGGCCATGCCCAACAGATTCCACGTCTCACCATCGATATGGGATACGGTCCCGTCGTTGGAGATATGGGCAACAAAATCGAAGCTCATGACAGACCCCATGACGCTTGGATGGCCGTCGCATGTACCGGAACGTGCGCATCGACCAACCGCGCCGCTCGTTACTCCGCGTTTCTCGGTTGTACCAGTGTATCATGCAACAACAGATCTTGCTGAATAATTAACGGATGGTAAAAATTATGTATAAACAAAAGGTTGTTTTTGAGGTGAGAAAATGCAGTAAAATCGCATAGTTAACATATTATGACATCGGGTGTGCGATTCCGGATTCGCGCGTAGAGTGTAGCGTCGCGAAACCCGGTGCGGCGGACAGGGGAGGCGCGCGCTACCCTTATCCGGCAGGCGCTGCGTCAGCCCTCAATCTCGGCGCCGCCTTGTGCGGTTCGGTCGGCGATGAATTGATCGATCCGGGCTCCGGCTTCCTCCCCGGTTGGTGGCGGCTGGAAATCCCGAAGGACCTGTTTCCAGATCCCGGTGGCGCGCTCGGTGGAGGTCAGGCCGCCGGCCTCGCTCCAGGTTCCGAAGTTCGATAGATCGGCGACCAGGGGCTCGTGGAACGCGGTCTGATAGCGTTCCATCGTGTGCTGGGCAGCGAAAAAGTGACCGCCCGGTTCGACTTCGGCAACGGCATCGAAGCCGATGGCCGCGGCGTCTTCCGGCGGCGGTGTGCACAGTTCCGCCATGGCGTTGAGGGCTTCCATGTCATTGATGAACTTCTCGTAACCGAAGGTCAGGCCGCCTTCCAGCCAGCCCGCACTGTGAACGGTGACCGTTGCCCCGGCCAGGACATTGGCCCAAAAGCTCATCATGGTTTCGTGCGCCGCCTGCGCATCGGAGGTATTGGCGGCGGTCCCCGCCGCGCCCCGCCAGGGCAGACCTAGGAAACGCGCAAGCTGCCCGGTCCCCAATGTGGCCTGGACATGCTCCGGCGTGCCGAAGGCGGGTGCACCCGACTTCATCGCCACGTTCGAGCAGAAGCCGCCATAGACGACAGGCGCACCGGCGCGCGACAGTTGCGCCAGCACGATCCCGGCCAGGGCTTCGGCATGCTGCAGCGTCAGCGCGCCTGCGACCGTAATGGGGGCCATTGCGCCGGCCAGGCAGAAGGGGGTGATGATGGAAAGCTGGTTGGCGCGCGCGAAGTCGATAATGCCCTGCGCCATCGGTACGTCGATCTGGCGCGGTGAGTTCGTATTGATGATGGTGAAGATCCAGACGCCCGCCTCGAAGGCCGCATCGTCCAGGCTCCGTGCCAGGCGGGTCATCTCGAAGGCGTCGGCGACCTGCGCCTTGCCGCGCGCGTAAATGAAGGGAGGTTTGTCCGACAGGGTGAACTGCGCCCGCGCCATGGCGTAGTGGCGCAGGTTGACGGGCACGTCCTGCGGCTCCGCCGACGGACCCAGAATGTGCATGGCGTCGAAGCTTTGCTGCAGTTTGATGGTTTCTTCGAAATCCTGCAGCGAGCCCGGCCGCCGGCCGCGTTCCCGGTCGGTCGCGTGCGGGCAACCTGCCCCCGGGGCGAAGGTCAGCGACCCCAGCTCGAACTGCTGTTCGCGGTCCGGATTTGAGGTGCGCAGCCGGAACGAGGGGGGCGCTGTCTTAAGGGCCGCCTCGACGATATCGCGGCCGATCCGGACAAACTCGGTTTCTTCGTCGACGATGGCTCCAGCATCTCGGTAGATTTGGCGCGCCTCCGGCAGCAGGACCTTCAGCCCCAACTCCTCCAGGATCCGCAGCGCCGTTTCATGCATGTCGGCGATTGCGTCGTCGGAAAAGATGCCCTGGGGGGTAAAAGGCGCGCGCAGTTGGGTATAGCGTGTCGGCCGCGTTGTCGTGGGCTTCTCGCCGCCGCCGCGCCGCCGTGTCCGCTTTCTGTTCTCCGCGCCCAATGCTTACCTCCGCGTTCTGATCATCCCGCGCTTGGTATCATAGCCAAGGACGGCGCCGACAAAACAGACGGCCAGCGTCAAGGCTGTCCATCCCAAGGCCCACGGGTCGGCCATGGCGTAGACGCTAAACCGTATTGCTTCGACCGCATGGGTGAAAGGATTCACAGAGGCGGCGAAAAAAAGAAACCGGGAGCCTGCTTCGACCGTGCTGAGCGGATAGAGAGCGGAGGAGAGAAAAAACATCGGGAAGATGACGAAGTTCATCACCCCGGCGAAATTCTCCAACTGATCGATGGTGGAGGAGAGCAGCAGGCCCAGCGCCCCGAAGGCGAGACCGCTGAGGATCAGCACCGGCAGCATCATAAAGTATCCCGCCGCCGGGAGCGTGATGCCGAACAAGGCGGCGACGCCCAGAAAGACATAGACCTGGACCAGCGATATCGCCGTTCCGGCCGCAAGTTTGCTGAACAACAGCCACCAGCGCGGAAATGGGCTAGTCAGCATCAACCGCATCGATCCCATCTCCCGGTCATAGACCATCGAGAGTGAGGACTGCATGCCGTTGAAAAGCTGCACCATCGCGACGAGCCCCGGCAGAATGTAAATCTCGTAAGGAACAGGGCCGACATAGGGCTCTTCGACCGTGAAGGAGAGGGCGGAGCGGAATCCCACCGCGAACACCACAAGCCACAGGAGCGGCCGGACCAGCGCGGAGATCAGCCTTGCGCGCTGTTGCAAGAAGCGGCGGGCGTCCCGGCGGGTTATGCCCCACAGGCATCCCAACGCCCCGGTGAACCCGACCCGTTCGCTCATGCCGCCTTGGCCTCCGCCGTCAGCTTCAGGAAGGCGGACGCGAGATCCGGCTGGCCGGAGCCGGAGATCACGTCTTCCACGGCGCCCGCCGCCTGAACCTGCCCCCGGTGCAAGACCACAAGCCGGTCGCCGGGCTGCACCTCGTCGACCAGGTGCGTTGCCCACAGAACCGCGATCCCTTCCGCCGCGGCGAGCCGGTGGAGGTGTCCGGTGATGGCGGCGCGGGCGGCGGGATCCAGGCCGACGGTGGGCTCGTCCAGCAGCAGCACCTTCGGTCGGTGGATCAGGGCGCGGGCGATTTCCATCCGCCGCCGATGGCCGCCATTCAGCCGCCGGACGGTTTCACCGATCCGGTCCTCCATGTCCAGCAGACGCAATGTCTCCCGTGCGCGTGCGGCGGTCTCCCGGCCGCCCATGCCGTGCAGCGATCCGAAATAGCGCAGGTTTTCAAGAACGCTGAGATCCAGGTCCAGCGTGGGCTGCTGAAACACGACTCCCAGCGTCGAGAGTGCCTTTGCCGGCATCGTGTAGAGATCGGCGCCATCGACCGTCACCGATCCGTCCGCTGTCTCGAAAAGCCGGGTCGCCAGATTGAAGAGCGTGCTTTTCCCGGCTCCGTTCGGCCCAAGCAGGGCGCAGAACGTACCGGGGGCCACCGAAAGGCTCACCGCATCCAAAGCCACTTTGTCGCCATAGCGCCAGGTCAGATCCTCGATCTGAAGGCCCGCCATTTGCTATCCCCCCAACGTGCGATAGACGAAATCCGTCGGGGCATCCTCGGCGCTTTGGGTGAGGTCCTGCAAGGCGGCGTGCAGAGGAGACTTCTCACAAGCCGGGTCCGTCGCCGCAGCGTCGCCCGCAATCGCCATGGCCTGACAGCGGCAACCGCCGAAATCCAATTCCCGGCGCTCGCAGGAGCGGCAGGGTTCCTGCATCCAATCGGTGCCGCGAAAGGCGTTGAAGGCGGAAGAGTTATGCCAGATCTCCGCCAATGGGGCGTCGCGGAGGTTCTGAAACTTGAGCGTCGTGATGATATCGGCGGCATGGCACGGTTTCACTTCCCCTGACGGAGTCACGACCAGGCCGACCTTGCCCCAGCCGCCCATGCAGGGTTTTGGGAAGCGGGCGTAATAGTCCGCCGGCACGTAGTCGATCACCAGGGTACCGGCCAGCCTCTCGCGCGCGTCTTCCACCGTCCGGGTCGCGGCCTCGACCTGGGCGCGGGTCGGCAGAAGCGCGCCCCGGTTCTTGGCGGCCCAGCCCTGGAACTGCACGGTTGCGACTTCCAGCCGCCGCGCGCCAAGCGACACGGCAACCTCGATCGTTTTCTCAAGCCGGTCGATGTTCTGGCGGTGCATCACCGCATTGATGGTAAGCGGCAAGCCCAGATCGCCGATCCACTGCGCGACCTCCATCTTGCGCGCATGCCCGCCCTTATAGCCGCCGAACCGGTCGGCGCTTTCCTGTTCGGTTCCCTGAATGGAAAGCTGCACATGGTCCAGCCCTTGATCGGTCAGCCGCTTCAGCCGGTCCGCGGTCAGGCCGATGCCGGAGGTGATCAGATTGGTGTAGAGGCCCGCATCCCGCGCCGCGGCGACGAGCTGTTCCAGATCCCGGCGCGAGGCCGGCTCCCCGCCCGACAGATGCACATGCAGGACGCCGAGATCGCCTGCCTGCCGGAAAGTGTCGCACCATTCCTCCGTGCTTAGTTCGGCGTCTCGTTTGGTAAGCTCCAACGGGTTGGAGCAATAGGGGCAGGACAGCGGGCAGCGATGCGTCAGTTCCGCCAGCATCGCCATCGGCGGCGCAAGGGGCGGCGCCTCGGTCATGGGGCCTTCAGCTCCAGCATGCGCTTTTCCAGCAGGCCGGACAGAAAGGCTTTGACGTCCTTACCCACCTGATCGGCCGGCGCGTTGTACTTTTCCGCCAGGGCGGCGGCGATGGCGGCAAGGTTCCGCTCGCCGTCAACCTCCTGCAGAACCGCGACCGCGATCGGGTCCAGCTTCATGGCGCGTTCCGGGGCCAGAAGCACCCATTCGCCCCGCGCCGCATCTTCCCGGAGCCGCACGCCGCGCGGCAAGGTCGGGATTACCGTATCGGCAAGGTCCGTCATGCGGCGGCTCCTTTCAACAAGCCCTCGCCGGGCTGCCAGGCGCCCGGCGGAATATGGCCGGGTTCGACATAGGCGGCATAGAGCGCGTCCAACTGACTCCACAGCACATCCGTCTTGAAGGTGAGCGCCGCTGCGACCGCATCCTGCTTTTCCAACGTGTCCGCATGGTCCAGCACATATTTCAGCCCGAATTGCACATCCTTCGGCGCTTCGGTCAGGCGGTTCCGGAAATAGGACAGCGCCCGGTCGTCGGCAAACGCGTAGTGTTCCAGAAGGCCTGCAATCCGCTCTTTATGGATTTTCGGGGCGAAGAGCTCCGTCAGCGAAGAGGCGATGGCTTCCAGCATGGTCTTTTCGGCGACAAAGCGGACATAAGCCTCCACCGCGAACTTGGAGGCCGGCAGCGCACCTTTCTTGGAGGCGACATAGTCCGGGTCCAGACCCACGGCTTCCGCCAGCTTGAACCAGCGCACAATGCCGCCTTCCTTGTCCGCCGAACCGTCATGGTCCTCGATCCGCGAACGCCAGGCGCGGCGCAATACCGGATCGTCGCAGCGCGCCATCAGGGCGGCGTCCTTGCGCGGGATGGCCGACTGATAGCAGTAGCGATTGAGGACCCAGGCACGGACCTGATCGGGGGTGCATCCCCCGCTGTGCAACAGTTTGTGGAATGGGTGTTTGTCATGATAGCGCGCGTCGCCGATGGCGCGCAGGCGCGCTTCGAAGTCCGCGTTCGATTGCGGGGCGTTCACAGGGCGATCTCCATACCGTCGCGCGCCACGGTCCATCCCGAGTCTTCGACGGTCCGGCGTTCCGGCGAGGCGGGCCGCAGCACCGGGTTGGTGTTGTTGATGTGCAGAAACACCTTGCGGCCGATTTGGATATCCTTGAACGCCTCCAGCGAGCCGTCCGGACCGGACATGGAGATATGGCCCATGCGGGTTCCGGTCTTCTGGCCGACCCCCATTTGGACCATTTCATCATCCTGAAAAAGCGTGCCGTCGAAGAAGATCAGGTCCGATCCGGCGATCCGTTCGGCTAAATCCGGCGTCATCCGGGCACAGCCTGGAATATAGTAGATCCGCTCGTCGCCCGCCTGCATCTCAACTCCGACGGTGAACTCGCCCTGCAGGTCCGTTTGAACCGGTCCGTCCCCTTCCAGGAACAAGGGCACCTTGCCGGGCACCGCGAAGAGCGTCGCGGTCAGGCCCGGCAGCAGGTCGAACGGTTTATCGAGCGAGATGGCCAGCCGGCTGACAAAGTCCGGGTCCAGCGCTTCGAAGACGGGATTGGCTTCCAGGACGGAAAGGATTTCTCCCGTTCCGAACAAACGGTAGCTCTGTTTTTCCCGCATGGTCAGCAGGCCCGCCGTATGGTCCAAATCGCCGTTGGTCAGCAGCACGCTGACGATGGGCGAATGGCGCTTGCCGTGTTTGGGGTGCATCGCCTTGTTGGCGAGGATCTGACCGCGCAGATCGGGGGAGGCATTGAGCAGGGCCCAATTGTCGCCATCCACCGTGACCGCGATGGAAGACTGGCTGAGCGCCTCAACCCCTTCCTCGCCGGCCCAAAAGGCGGCGCAGTTGGCGCAGTTGCAGTTCCATTGCGGAAAGCCGCCGCCGGCGGCGGCGCCTAAAACGAGAGCGCGGAATCGACTCATCGTCATTCCGCGCTCCCCAAAACCAAAACGTCTTTTCGGTGGAGCTTAGAGCTCGGCCGGAAAATACATGTTGATTTCCATACCCAGGCAGATTTCGACTGCCACTGGTGCTGTCCAAGCCATGATGTTTCTCCCTTTTTCAATTTTTACCTATTACTCAACTCATACTGTAAACAGTAACGCGTTGGTCATCCCGCCGCAATTGACTTCATCGTGTGACGATTGGGCCGATATTGCTACTCGGGCACCTCCACGCTGATCTTGATCGAGGCATACCATGCGGAAAGATCGCTGATATCCTCATCCGACAGATCCTTGGCGATCACCGACATGATCTCATGCGTCCGCTTGCCGATCCGGAAAGCCTTCAACTGGGTTTCCAGGTAGATCTGATTTTCCCCCGCGATATGCGGCGCGATCGGGATCTTGGCGATCCCGTCGATGCCGTGACAGGTGCGGCAGGCCTTGGCCTTGGTCCGGCCGGCGGCCGGATCGGCGGCATGGGCGGGTGCCGCGCCCGTTATCACGAGCGCGGCGATCCCAGCCATAACGGAACCATGAAAATAACGCATGCGACGATCACCCTATCCCTATTCGGGCGCCGAATAGGAAATCCGGTAAATCGCGCCGGCCAGATCGTCGGACACCAGGATCGATCCGTCGCGCAGCTGCGCGACATCGACCGGGCGGCCGAGATACTCGCCGTTCTCGTCCTTCCAGCCTTCGGCGAAAGGTTCCATCGTCGCGTTCCCTTCCGCATCGACGAAGGTCACCATGACCCGGGCGCCGATGGGCTCGGTCCGGTTCCAGGAGCCGTGCTGAGCGGAGAAGATCGCGTTCTTGTACTTCGCCGGGAACATGTTGCCCGTGTAGAAGGTCATGCCCAGATCGGCGGCGTGCGCGACGGTTTCGACAGCCGGATGCACCACCTCGACCGGGACGTCCTGGCCGTCATACTCGTTGGTGCGGACCGTGCCGCCGCCATACCAGGGATGGCCGAAATGTTGACCGGCCGCGGTCTGACGGTTCAGCTCGCCCGGCGGGATGTCGTCACCCATGCCGTCGACCTGGTTGTCGGTCCACCACAGCTCGCCGGTTTCCGGATGGAAGTCGTGGCCGACGGAGTTCCGCACGCCGTAGGTATAGACTTCGCGCTCGGACCCGTCCCAGTTGGCCCGGATGATGCCTCCGATGCCGACTTCGTTGTAGAGGTCCAGCTTCTCCGGCGGGGCCACGTTGAAGGGCTGACCCAGCGAAATGTAGATCTTGTTGTCCGGCCCGATCCGGCAGACGCGGGCCGTGTGGTTGTAGCTTTCTTCTTCCGGCGGGATCAGCGTGCCTTGCTTGAAGACGTTGAAGGCCGCGACGTCCGGGCTTTCATAGAAGAACTCCGCTGCCGGGAACAACAGCACCCGGTTCTGTTCCGCGATGAACAGGAACCCGTCCTTGGAGAAGCACGGCCCGTTCGGAATGGCGAAACTGAGCGACGGCGCGAAATCCTTCACCTCGTCCGCCACGCGATCCTTGTTGCGGTCGGTCACCGACCAGACTTTGGTCTTACGGGTGCCGACAAAGGTGACGATGCCCTGCGGGCCGACGGCCATGTGGCGCGCATCCGGCACCACCGCATAAAGATCGATCTTGAAGCCCGGCGGCATTTTGATCCGCTTCAGGGTCTCTTTGATCCCGTCCGCATACGGTCCGGTCTGATCGATAAAGGTAAACTCGGTCGTGCCGGTTGTTTTGAAGTTGCTGAGTTTTTCCAGATTGTCGGTGCTTTGTGCGACGGCTGTCCCGGTCAGGCCAACACCCAACATCAGAGCCATCGCGGTTGCCGTAGCGGCAAACGCTCTTCTCATATTTTTCCTCCCATCGGCCGCCGTGATTATTTTTGGGTGCGGCCGTTTTCTGCCTGTACGGTAAGACAGTAGCACAGAGATCCTCGATTCCTAGTCTGGTCATACCAATCATAATGTCGCAGCGGGAACAGCTGTTTGGACGACGGGTAGAAGGACGGGTGGCGGGAGGTCGACCGCCGGACAGGCTTAAACAGCCTGTTTCACCTGGGATATCACGGCGTCCGGCGCGCCCAGCCGGACCATTGTCCGGGTCAGTGCAGCGGCATAGTCCGTATTTCGGACGGGGCCGACCGCGTCCGGGGGCAGGGTGTAGATCAGGGCGGCAAAGGGCGGTCCGGCGGTCGGCATGGCGGTGACCGCCGCTTCGCGGTAGTCCGCCAAGGTTGCATCGCCGTAAAGCCGGTCGATCTCCGCATGGGTCAGATCATAGGCGAGGCCCCAGACCGTGCCCCGCGCTTCGGGCAGCATGGCGGCACGCGCGCCGATGGCGAGACGGTACCCCGTCACCGTGGCGGCACGGGGGTTTTCCGGCTGCACGCCGTGCTCGCGCAGCAGGGTCGGGTCCATGAAAAGGCCGTAGAAAAAGACGGTGACGCGCGTCATCGGGACACCCTCCGTTGCGAATGCCGCGACAGTCTGGAGGCAGAGCACGCGCGCCGGCAATTTTTCTTTTCCCACACGGCGGGCGCGACTACCGTTACCCGCTCTTGAAAACGCGCCTGACGGGAGGGGCCGCCATGCTATCCTTCAGCTTCATGACCACGCGCTCGGTGGTTTCCGGGCCGGGATCGACGGAACGGATCGGCTCGCTGATGCGGCAGAACCGCTGCAAGAAGGTCGCCTTCATCACCGACAAACAGATCCTGGAGCTGGGGCTGGCGCAGCCGGCGCTGGACGGGCTGAAGGCGGAAGGGATCGGTGTCTGGCTCTATTCCGACGTGGTCGCCGACCCGCCGGAACAGATGATCCTGGACGCGGTGGAACAGGCGCGCGCCGAAGGGGTCGACGGCGTGGTCTCGGTCGGCGGCGGCTCTTCGCTCGATACCGCCAAGCTGATCGCCATGTTGCTGAACACCGATCAGCCCTTGCAGGAGATGTACGGCGTGGGCCTGGTGGTGGGCGAACGGCTGCCGCTGGCGCTGGCCCCGACGACGGCGGGTACGGGGTCCGAAGTGACGCCGATTTCCATCGTCACCACCGGGGGGGCGGAGAAGAAGGGCGTCGTTTCCCCGCAGCTTCTGCCCGACTATGCGGTGCTGGACGCGGACCTGACCCTGGGCCTGCCCGCGCCGGTCAGTGCCGCGACCGGGATCGACGCGATGGTCCACGCGATCGAGGCCTATACCTCCAAGCTGAAGAAGAACCCGGTCAGCGATTGTCTCGCCAAACAGGCGCTTTCCCTGTTGGGGGAGAACATTCGCAAAGTCTGCACCGACGGCAAGGATCGCGAGGCGCGCAGCAACATGCTGTTGGGCTCCATGCTGGCCGGCATGGCCTTCGCCAACGCGCCGGTCGCCGCCGTGCACGCGCTGGCCTATCCGTTGGGCGGCCATTTCCACGTGCCCCACGGCCTCTCCAACGCGCTGGTATTGCCCTATGTGTTGGAGTTCAACATGCCGGATGCGCGGCATCAGTATGCGGAAATCGCCCCGCTGATCTTCCCGGAACTGGCCGGCCAAAGCCCGAAACAGATCGGCGACGCCATGGTGGAAAACTTCATCGCGCTGGGCCCCGATCTCGGCATGGAAGAAAACCTCCGCGCCGTCGGTGTCAACCACAACAACCTCCCCACGCTGGCCGAAGATGCGATGAAACAGACGCGCCTGCTGGTCAACAACCCCCGCGACATGACCTACGAGGCGGCGCTCAAGATTTACGAGAAGGCGTTGTGATGCGGTGACGGGCTGCCTATCTAGAGCTCGTGGTTTTGACAGCGCTCGTACCCCTGATGTCCCACAGACCCAACAGAGAAATCACCTTCGGGCGGTTGACCGATGTTTCGCCGGACCAGATTGCCGCGCATATGTCCGATCCGAAGGTGGCGGAGCATATGCCGCTTCTGACCTTTGAATGGGACCGGAAAGCCGTTGAAGACTTCGTCGCGGCGAAAGAGGCGTGCTGGCGCCGGGACGGTCTAGGCCATTGGGCCATACTCTGTGACGGCGACTATGTCGGCTGGGGTGGGTTCCAGAGGGAAGGCGATGAGTGGGACTATGGCCTGGTGCTGAAACCGGATGCCTTCGGTCTCGGCACGCGCATCTCTAAGAAGGCCCATCAGATCGCCTTGGACGATGACCGCATCCCTTTCATAACTTTCCTGTTGCCGCCGTCGCGCAAGAATGTGGGCGCGCTCCTCAGGAAGGGCGCGGAGTTGGTTGACGAGGTCACGTATGACGGCGCGCTCTTCCGAAAGTATCGCTTGAATACGCAGTGAACGGATTGCCTTGCGGTAGCGCAGTTGCATGGCGTCCGGTTAACCTGGCGTGACCCATCCATGAAAACAGAGGGTAGAGCCATGACCGTCGAAGGCCCCATACTCCGTATCTTCGAAGTGCAGACCAAACCGGGCTGCGCCGAGACGCTGCTGAAGAATTTCGCCACCACCTCTGCGGATGTGGTGCGGGGCGAGCCGGGCAACCGCGGCTATTTCTTCGGGCGTCATGTCGGCGGGGAGGGCGATACTGTGATTTTCGTGTCGATCTGGGAGAGCATGGGCGTGATCCAGGAACGGTTCGGGGAAGGTTGGCAGGCGTCCTTCATTCCCGACGGCTACGAGGATCTCATGGCAAGCTGTTCCGTGCGCCATTTCGACATGACCGGTGGCTGGCATGTCGAGGGCCTGGCCGCGCCGGTATGAGGCGCTCTGAACCGATCCGCCGTTACCGATACTGCCCGGCGGTAATGAATTCCCCGAAGCTCTCGCACCAGATCACCACCGTGTTGTAGGCGCTGATGTCGACGCCCGGCGGGATCTCCGCGATGAAGCCGTCGAAGGTCTTTACGTCGCCGATCTGCGCGGAGGCGTCCTTGAGGGGGAGAAAGCCCGCCTCATCCTCCACGAACTGCGTCGTCAGATAGAGCTTGTAGTCCGGGCCGGGGGCGAGCGTGCCCTGATGCACGATTCGGGTGCCGCTGACGCTGATCGTCCCCTTGCCCCAGTGGAGAAAGTCGTTGCCCGCGAGATCTTCCCGCAGGGTCACCGTGAACCGGGCGTCCTGCGCGGCGTCCGCCAGCATGGCGGGTGGCGGGCCGTCCGGCTCGGTGATGATCGGCAGCAGGTAGATGCCAAGTGCGATTCCGGCGAGCAGCACCGCGCCGTGCGTCCCGGCCAGCAGCAACAGGCGCAGCATGGTCGTCCCTCCTTCGTCTTCCGGTCTTTCACAAGCTGTGCCCGTTTCAAATAGCACGAACCGCCCGCCGCGTAAGCTGGAGAGAGTTGGCGCTAGGGGGTTTTGCCCGGCTCCTCTTTCAGGAAATCCAGGAACGCGCGCACCCGGTCGGTGCGGCGCAGTTCGGGGGAGGTCAGGGCTGTAATGGGGCGCGGCTCCGGATCGTGGCTCTCCTGAAACAGAGGGACCAGTTTTCCCGAGGCGATCGCCGCCTCGCCCAGAAAGTCGCCGAAACGAATGATCCCCAACCCCTGTATCGCCATGTCGAGTAGCAAATCGGCGCTATCGCTGGAGTAAGACCCCTGAACGGGAATGCGCACCGTCTGCCCGCCCACCCGGAAGGGCCAGGCCGATAGGTGCCGGAAACCGGTCAGCACCAGACAGGCGTGTTGGGCCAGATCCGCCGGCGTTGCGGGGGTGCCGAACCGGGCCAGATAGTCCGGGCTGGCCGCGACGACCCGCTGAATCTCGCCGATTTTCAGACCGATCAATCGGCTGTCCGCCAGCGGACCGACCCGGATCGCCACATCGGCCCGTTCCTCCAACAGGTCGATCCGCCGGTCGCTTACGGAGACCTCCATCCGGATGTTCGGATAGCGGTCGCGGAATGCCGGGAGGCGGGGCGCCAATTTGTATTTGGAAAAGGCGCTGCCGGAACTGATCCGCAACAGGCCGCTGGGACCGTCGCCGGACGGCGCCACGGCGGCGTTCGCCGCGGCAAGGGCATCCAGGATGCCGCGCGCATGCCGCAGATAAACCTCGCCCTCGCGGGTCAACTGCAAAGCGCGCGTGGTCCGACGCAACAGCTTTACCCCCAGCCGGTTTTCCAGCCGCGTGACCGCCTTGGATATGCCGGGCGGGGTCATGCCGGTCTCTTCCGCGACGGCGGCAAAGCTCCCCAGATCGGCGACCCGCACGAACAGGTCGATGTCGGACTCCCAACTCACGGATGCCATTCCAAACCAACTGTTTCCTTCATCCAAACCGCCGCCCAGTTTTTCGGCGGCGGCGGGTTCCGTATCTCATCCGGCGTTCAACAACGCCGTCCTACATTTGATAAAGGATCACACCATGCCGTTCACCACACTTTCGGTTCCCGACAGGATGGACTTCGAGACCGCCCGTGTCCTGGCGCAGGAAATCCAGACAGCTTTCGAGACCACCTGCAACGTTCCGCCGGACGATCAGTTCTATCAGATCGTCAGACTGCCGGAGGAAGCCCGCATCCTGCATCCGACCTTCGGGGGCGTGGTGCGCTCTTCGGAGGTGATCGTGGCGCAAGTGACCTTGCTGTCCGGGCGGACGGACGGTCAGAAAAAGGCGTTCTACGCCGCCGTGGCGCAGGGCTTCGCCAAACACGGCGTTCGCGGCGACGACATCATGATCTTTCTGCAGGAAAACGCGGCCGTCGATTGGACGGTGGGGCGGGGCCTGGTCTACGCGGAGCTCACCGCGTGACCCGTACCCGGGACCGCCACGGCGCCGCCCCGTCAGGTCGATACAGGTTCCAACACCTCCACCGACAGGATCGTCGGCAGGTGCCGGGCGACTTCCCGCCACGTGTCGCCTTCGTCGATGCTGGCGAAGACAGAGCCGCTGTTGGTCCCGAAATAGAGGCCCGCCGGGTCCTGGTCGTCGCCCGCCATGGCCTGGCGCAGAACCGTGAAGAAACAATCTTTCTGCGGCAGCCCGTCCCGCAGATCCTGACAGCTCTCGCCGCCGTCGCGGGACCGCCAGACCGCCGCCGCCCCGTCCGGCGGAAAGCGTCCGACATCGTCGCCGTTCAGCGGCACGGTCCAAAGGGTCCGCGGGTTGCGCGGATGGACGCGGATCGGGAAACCGAAGTTTGAGGGCAGCCCGTCATTGATATCGTCCCAACTGCGCCCGCCGTCGTGCGAGCGCCAGACCCCGTGATGGTTCTGCTGATAAAGAAGGTCGCCGCCGCCGGGCGCGCGCATCATATTGTGGACGCAGAGGCCGGTCTCCCCATCGCGCGGCCCGGCCGGATGGGCATGGTTGGCGCAGGCCTCGGCGTTGGAGAGCCTGTTGCGGCGTTCCCAGCTTGCACCGCCGTCTTCGGTGGCGAAGACACCCGCGGCCGAGATGCCGATCCACAGCCGTTCGGGGTCGTCCGGATGCGGCACGATTGTGTGCAGCACAAGACCGGCCGCGCCGGGGTCCCAGCTTTCGGCCGAGGGATGGCGGGTCAGGCTGTCGACCCTCTCCCACGTCGCGCCCCCATCCCGGCTTTTCAACAGGCCGGCGGGCTTGGTGCCCGCATAGAGCGTGCCGTGCGCGAAGCACAGGCTCCAGATCTGGGCGAAGTCGTCGCCGAAGGGAAGCGGTTCGTCCGTCCAGCCGATCGACGCGGCGTATTCCGGGTCTTGCGCCGCCCACTCATCCGTCGTGCCCCGGGTCAAGCGGGTCAGCCGCCAGCTTTCGCCGCCGTCGTCCGACCGCCAAACGCCGGCGCCGGTCCATTCGCCGCCTCCGCCGGCCCAGAGTGTGCCGCTCCGCGCATCCCCGACGAGGTGGTTGACCGTCCAGCCGTCGCACAGCGGCCCTTTCACCGTCCAATCGCATCGGCCGCCGCCGTCTGACAGCAGGAACCCGCCCTTGGTGGTGCCTATGAGAACCGTAACCCCGTTTGTCTGCATCGCTCTTAACCCTTGAATGGCGGCATCAGGATACCACCAAGGGGGTGCCGGGCATAGCGCGGTCCGGGTTTTAACCTATGCCGGGGGCGTCGAATCCCGGTACCATCCAGCATTCAAGAATTCTGGGAGGATAGACCCGTGACCGGCAGTGACTTGCTCGCCTCCGGCGAGGTGCAATGGCTCGTATGGAGCGTTCTTCTGACGGCGCTGTATTGGGTGCCGTACATCCTCAATGAATTGGCCGTCGCCGGTGTGTTCGGCGCGATGGCGCACAAGGCGCCCTGGACCATCGGGCTCGCCGACTGGGCGCAGAGGGCCAAACGCGCCCATGCCAACCAGGTTGAAAACCTGGTGGTCTTCACGCCCCTGGCGATCCTTGTGCCACTGACCGGGGTCAGCAGCGGCGCGACGGCCCTGGCCGCGATGATCTTCTTCCTGGCGCGCCTTGCGCATTTCGTCGTCTACACGGCGGGCATCCCGGTGCTGCGCACGCTGACCTTCTTCGTCGGCGCGGCCTGTCAGGTGTTTCTGGCGCTGGTGCTGTTGGGGCTGGCCTGACCCGCATCCGGCAGTCACCGGCGGCCGATCAGCTTTCGAAGACCATCGCCAATCAAGCGGAAGACCCAGCGGAAATACACTGCGCGCAGGCGTCGCGCATCGGTATAGGCCTGGGCTTCCGTCCGGTGCGGCGCCGGCACGATATGCGCAATGCGAGCGGTCTCCAGGTCCAGCACCGTTGCGCTTTCCTCCAGAAACCGCTCTGCGGCGCCCGCGCTGTCCGCTTTTTTGGAAGCGGAGACGACCCGGTTTGGGAAACGATCGTTCAGGGTCAGGCTTTTGACGGACATGGTCTCGATCCTCGCTGAAAAATTCACTTGTAAAAAGCAAGTGTTTCAGAGTTAATCACATTGCTTGCAAAAAACAAGTGAATTGCCTATCTAGGCCCTATGACGCAGGAGACAAAGCGACATAGCGGCGGGTGTCCCGTCGCCCACGGTCTGGACGTGTTCGGCGACCGCTGGACGCTCTTGGTCCTGCGCGACCTGATGCTGCACGACAAGCAGACATACGGAGCGTTTCTGGAGGGGCAGGAGGGGATCGCCACGAACATCCTGGCGCAACGTCTCAAACATCTTGAGCAGGAAGGGGTTTTGCAAAAACGCCGCGACCCCGAGAACCGGCGCCGCTATCTCTACAGCCTTACGGATCGTGGGATGGACCTTATTCCCATCGTTCTGGAAATAATCCGGTGGAGTGGGTCGTATTTCGAGATGACGCCGCGCCGCCGGAAACTCGTCGACCGGATCGAAGCAGACCGGGACGCCGTGGCGGTGGAAATCCGCGACCGGATGCTACGGCTAAGGGAAGACGCCCCGGCGACCGGTTGAACCGGATCAGCGTGCGGCTACGGGGCTGTGCCGTCGTCCCCATGCCGGCGAAGCCCATTCACAATGGCGGCGTAGTCCGGCTCGCTGTCCGGTTGCAGCAAGCCGTGGCGGACGAAGAAATCGATCAGCGCGGCGCTGCAGTTGAATTTGAACTCCGTCGTCTCCCGGACGAGGCGCATGACCTCGGCGGCCGGCATCAGATCGAACCGTTCGAGCTCGCCATCCGTATTAACCGGCACGAAATCGTCCGGCAGTTCCAGATCGTAGCTGTACATGCAGTCCGGTTTGATCCGGCCGTTCTCCTCGCGGAAATAGGTAATGCAGCCCACAGGCAGGGCGGTCTTCGCGATATGCTCCGGAATCCCCGCTTCCTCGGCGCACTCCTTGATGACGTTTTCATCCAAGGTCAGGTCGTAAGGCTGACCGCCGGCGACGGTATTGTCCAATTCCCCCGGATAGGTCGGTTTGGCGGCGGAGCGGGTTCCGATCCAAAGATGCAACCCGTCGCGCTTACGGACATAGCCGTGAATGTGAACCCCATAATTGCGAAGCCCGAAATAGGTCGTGGCGGCCCGGTCGATCAAGAACCGGGGGGTGTCGGCCCACCGGTTGCGGGCGGCGTACAGCTCGCCGGTTGGCGGGCGGGCCAGGCCGTCGTCCGCCAAGTCCGAGGCGACCTCTGCAAACAGCGCGGTGCGCGCCTCCACCGTTGCCAGGCCGTCCGAGAGTTCCATACCGCGGTCCGTCTGCAAGAAATCGCGGCGCCGGGTGGTCAGATGGTCGACCGCATCCGCCGCCAGCCAGCCGAGCCGCTCTCCCGCCACCAGAAACGGGGTCTGCCGGGTCAGGTTTGCGTTGTTGCAGGCGCGGATGCGGTCCAGATAGCTCACGCCCGGGCCTTCTCCGACACCAGCACCGTCTCGACGCCGATTACCTGCCGCAAGCCGGCGCCGATCTGGCCGGCGAGGTCCAAGTCCATACCCGCGACCTGGATGTCCACGGTCAGGCGGTTATCCGTCTCCGCGTCCGCATGTACGCGGCTTAGGATCAGGCCGCGCTTGGCGAACGGTTCCAGAAGGCGGTTCAACAGGTTGGGGTCGGCGTCGGCGTGGACGCTGAAACAGGCTGTCTTGGAAAGGGGTGTTTTACGCGATGCGACGAGCGTCATGGCAATCGTCTCCTAATGCAGAATACGCTGAAAATACGGCTAATGCCCGGCTCCCCGCGGGGACCGGGTCCGTAATTCGCGTAATCCGCGCGGCGGCGAAAAGGCCGCCCTGGACGGTGGATCGATCGCACATGCCGTTGCTATAGCCCGCCCTCTCAGCCGACGTCAAACAGGTAAAGGATCGCCGACAGCGAAAAGATCGAAAAGGCGGTGGAGAGGAAGATGGTCGTCGAGGCGATGGCCTGGGCGGTCCCATAGCGCTGCGCGAACAGATAGACATTGACGCCCGTCGGCTGCGCGGCGATCAGCACGGCGACCATGGTCCAGACCGGCGGCAAGTCGAATACGTGCGCGCCCAGCACATAAACGATCGCCGGCAGAACCAGGCACTTGGCGGCGACCACGAAAACCGATTGCCCCAGCCGGCCCTTGAAGCCGTACTGGGCGAGCGTTGCTCCCATCGCAAACAGCGCGCAGGGCAGCACCGCGCCCTGCATGATCTCGAAAAAGTCGTCCAGCAGGGACGGAATCTCCAGGCCCGCGAAGTTGAAGATCAGGCCCAGCGCCAGGCCCATCATCAGCGGGTTGGTGACAATTCCTTTCAGCACCTTGCCGGGCAGGCTGGTCAGGGCGGCATCGGCATTGCGCCCCAGTTCCAGCAGCAGCGTGGTCCCGGTCATGAGGGTCAATCCATGGATGGAGAGGATCAGGAAAAGCGGAATCGCGCCTTCGTCGCCGAATGTCCGCAGCACAAGAGCCAGACCCAGCAGCATCGTGTTGCCGAAACAGCAGCCCATGCCGGTCAGTGTGGCGCCCATCAGGTCGCGTTTGAAAACCACCAACGCGGTCCCTATTCCCAGCGCGTATATGACGGCAATAGCGATATAATAGCTGCCGAACAGCCCCCAGGGGATGGCGTCCGGCAGGTCGCGGGTTGCGAAAGTGCGAAACAGAAACAGCGGGATCACGAAGTTGAAGACGAATTTCGCGAGCCCCGCGGCGCTTTCTTCGGAAAACCAGCCCACCTTGGTCGCGAAGTAGCCCATCAGCACCACGCCGAACACCGGCGCGACGATCTCAAAGACAATTTCCATGAACTGAACGCGCCTTCCAGGGGCAGGGAGCGAATCGGTTTTCCTGACCGAGCCGGTCAGGCTGGCCCGCTCACCCTGACCTTTGTGAATGATTTGTGCAAGTTGACGGTCTCCCTTGCGATTCGACGCCGCCCGTGCCACATCTGGGGCATGGTTACGGCAGTAGAGGAGGTGTGCCATGTCCACGATCTGGACTTACGGTAGACGTCCCTCCAGCATCGTTAGATACCGCCACGGCGGCTACAACGCGATCTATCCCCTCGCCCAAGGTGAAACATTTCACGCGGTTGCGGAAACGCTGCGGCAAGAGCGGATGAGCGCGGAGGCCGGCGGCGAGGGCGCGGTCATGGACGCCCCGCGCGGCGCCTTGGGCCCGGAAAGCAACATTCTAAGCTTTCCTTCCGCGGCGACGCGCCGGAAACAGCGTGAAGGCAAGGGCCGCGGTCTGCGGGCCGCCGTCCCGCCGAAATCCCGCGACTGACCGTTATCTCCGATGGGGTTAGAAGCCGGCGCAATGAACGCTGTGGCGCTGAATGACGCCGACAGCACCGAGTCTCTCCTTACCGTCGGCGCTGCGGCGCTGGATGCTGTGGCGGGTTATCTGCAACGTTGTCAGGCTGTGACGACAGATCGGATCGCGCCCGACGGCCGGATCGATCCGGCGGCGCTGGACCTGAACCAGCGCGCCGCCCACGGTCTGGCCTGGATTGCGACCTACCGGGAAGCCTTGGTTCAACTGCATGAATGGGCTGGCCGATGCGCGGACGCGGGCCGATTTGGACCCGCCGAGCAGGCGATCTACCAACTCGGTTTCGCGGAATACCTCGCGCAACTGACAGGCGGTATCCCGATTGGTCAGAGCGAGATCGTGCGCCCCGGGGATCTGGGCGTCGAGGACGCGGCCGACCGGCTTCGCGCGGAGCCTTCGGTCCGCGCCATGACAGCCGGTGTGGACACACCCGCTCTGCGCCGGCAGTTGGCGGCCCGTTTGGCGGATGGAGATCTGGGGGCGGATCTGCTGGCCGACGATACGTTGGACCTGATGCGCGACCAGTTTGCGCGCTATGCGTCGGAAAAAGTCGCCCCCCACTGCCACGGTTGGCATCTGAGGGATGAACTCATTCCGATGCAGGTGGTTCGGGAATTGGCGGAACTCGGCGTTTTCGGCATCACCATCCCGGAGGAGTTCGGCGGCCTTGGCCTGGACAAGAGCGCCATGTGCGTGGTGACCGAAAGCCTCAGCCGGGCCTTCCTGGGTGTCGGTTCGCTCGGGACGCGGGCGGAGATCGCCGGGGAGTTGATCGCGCAATCCGGGACGGAGGATCAGAAGCAGCGTTTTCTCCCCGGTCTGGCCGATGGCAGCATCCTCTCTACCGCGGTCTTTACGGAGCCGGACATCGGGTCCGACTTGGCGCATCTGAAGACGCGGGCGGTGCGCGACGGCGATGTTTACAGAATTCATGGCGCGAAGACTTGGATCACCCAGGGTGCCCGGGCAGACCTGATGACCCTGTTGGTGCGCACGGATCCTGACAGCACCGACCATCGGGGCCTTTCCATGTTCCTCGCGGAAAAGCCGCGCGGCACTGTCGAAGAGCCGTTCCCGGTCGACGGTATGAGCGGCGGTGAGATCTCGACCCTGGGCTATCGGGGGCTGAAGGAATACGACATCGCCTTCGACGGCTTTACGGTCAGCGCCACCAATCTGTTGGGCGGGGTCGAAGGCCAGGGCTTCCGGCAGTTGATGAACACGTTCGAGTCGGCCCGAATTCAGACGGCGGCCCGGGCGGTCGGTGTCTCCGCAAACGCGCTGGATCTTGGGCTGGCTTACGCTTTGGACCGCAAGCAGTTCGCGAACCCGCTGATCGCCTATCCCCGGATCGCGGACAAGCTGGCGATGATGGCGGTCGAAACCATGATTGCCCGTCAGCTGACCCTGTTCGCCGCCCGGATCAAGGATGACGGCCGCCGAAGCGATGTCGAAGCCGGCATGGCCAAACTGCTGGCGGCGCGGGTCGCCTGGGCCAATGCCGACAGCGCGCTGCAGATTCACGGCGGGCACGGCTACGCGCTGGACGCGCCGGCCAGCCGTGTTCTGGCGGATGCGCGCATACTGAACATTTTCGAGGGTACCGGCGAGATTCAGGCGCATGTCATCGCGCGCGGATTGATCGGCCGGCGGAACTGATGGTGCGGGCCCTCGCGCCGGTCCTGTTCCTTGTCTTCTTTGCACTTCAGTCCTCCCCGGCCCCTGCCGGACCGGTCTGCGGCATGGGCGAGACGCCGGATCCTGACCACGCAAAACGCCTGACCGCGTTCGCCGACGAGATCGGGCTCGATCATGTCAGGGCCTTCGTCGGAACCATTTCCACGATCAACCGCACGGGAAGGGCGCCCGACTGTTACCTTCCGAAACGCAAGGCGCGCGACAAAGGCTGGCGGCCGGGCCGCGACCTGTGCCGCACCCAGCCCGGTGCGGCAATTGGCGCCTATCCGTTCCAGAATAGAGAAAAACTCCTGCCGCGCCGTTATGAAGGGTCGTATCGCATTGCCGACTTGGACTATGCCTGCGGGGACCGCGGCGCGCGGCGCCTGGTCTATGTCCGCGATGCGCCGGGCCGGTGGCTGATCTGGGTCACGCTCGATCACTACAAAAGCTATATCAAGGTGCCCGGTCCCGAAGAGTAGCGGCTGTTCCGGCGGGCTGGCAGCCCGTTCCGCATTTTGCGGTGGTCAGGCGGGGCGCGCGGGGCTATATCGCGGTCATGGCTATATTCGCAACGATACTCATGGTTATCGGTATGCTGGCGACGCTGGGCGTCCTGGCGACCGGGATTATCTCGATGGCGCGCGGCGGCGCGTTCAACGACCGTTGGGGCAATAGGCTGATGCGCTACCGCATCGTCGCCCAGGGTTTTGCTCTGGCGATGTTCGCGGTCGGCCTGATCCTGCTGAAATCGGCCGGCTGAACGGACCCTCCTCGACGGTCGGGCAGGCATAACGCGCGGCGGCAGGCCAGCGCGCCGGTTAAGGCGTATTCGGGCAGAAGAACATGGTTAAACTGACGAAAATCTATACGCGCGGCGGCGATGCGGGGGAGACTTCCCTGGGCGACGGCTCGCGCCGGGCCAAGGACGACACCCGGGTTGCGGCCTACGGTACCGTCGATGAAGCGAACGCCGTCCTCGGTCTTGTCCGGTTGCATGTGGAGGGCGAGGTCGACGCTGCCCTGGCGACGATCCAGAACGATCTTTTCGATTTGGGGGCCGATCTCTGTACGCCGGAGGACGGCAAGCGCGGCGACGGCGCGCTGCGGGTGACGGACCCGCAGGTCGACCGGCTGGAGCAGGATATCGACCGGTACAACGAGCCGCTGGCCGACCTGACCAGCTTCATCCTGCCGGGCGGCAGCGCGGCGGCGGCCTATCTGCATCTCGCCCGGACGGTGGTCCGGCGGGCCGAGCGGGAGACCATCGCCTTAAGCCGGATGGAGACGGTCAATCCCGCAGCCATCAAGTATTTGAACCGGTTGTCGGACCTGCTGTTCGTTCTGTCCCGTCACTGCAACGGGCGGGGCAAGAACGACGTTCTCTGGGTGCCCGGCGCGAACCGGTAAGACAAAAGCATGAGCGACGAAACCCCGAACATTATCGCCCCCGACTTCAGTTCCCCCGTGGTGACGGAAGCGGAACTGGCCGTAGAGCCCACCGCCCTGATGCTTGTTTCGATCGGCATCTTCGCCGTCACGGTGCTGGCGGCCATGGTGCTTCAGATCCTTGCCTTCCGGCACAAGCGCGAGCATGGCAGCGCCTACATGCTGAAGGACTCCTTGTTCAAGAACAAAGAGCTCGTCTACACCGAGACGGGCATGCGTTACATCAACATGCAGAAGAAGCTGGCGATGATCTGCACCGTGATCATCATCGCCTTGTTTCTTTTGGACCATTACGTGATCTGACGCGCTGCGCCCGCCATGCTGGCCGAGGCTCTTCTATACCTTCTGACCCCAACCCCGCGCTGGGCGCGGAAACACGGCTTTCTGCGCGAAAGTATCGCGATCGGGGCACGGCACGCCCGCCAGAAGGCGGCGTGGGCGCCGCATCTTGAAAACTCCTGCAGGGTGATCTTGGCGGCCTCCGACCGTTGTGCGCGCCGGGAACAGGCGCTCGTCCTGGGGTCGGGGCACGGCTTCGACCTGCCGTTGGAAGAGCTTGCCGGGCGGTTCGACCGGGTAACGCTGGTGGATGCGGTTCATCCCTTGAGCCTGCGATGGCGGGCCCGCCGCCTGCCGAACGTGGCATTGGCGACGGCGGATGTGACAGGGCGCCGCGGACCGGGCGTCGCCGTGCCGCGCGAACCGGATCTGACCGTCAGCCTCAATCTCATCTCGCAACTTGGCGTGGCGTCCGGCGATCCCGAAAGCGGTCGGCGAGACGACCGTGCGGCCCATGTAAGCTGGCTGCAGGCGCGTTCCGGAACCGTGTGCGTGATCGGCGATGTCGAACGGACGGTTGGAGACAGCCTCGGCGCGGTGGAAAAGGCTGAGCCAACAGACTGGTCCGTTGTGCCCGTGCCGGTGCACAGCGAGGAATGGACCTGGCGTCTGGCGCCCTTGGGAGAATTTTCCAAGGATCTGGAAATAACCAGCCGGGTGCGCGCCGTGATCTGGGACGCCGCTTGAACCCGGTTGCGGTGTCGCAGATGTGGCAGAATGCGGCCTGCCTGCGGCTTGACCCCCAACCGTCGCGGCCCTAAACACGATGGCTGCGCGCGGTGCCCGGGCCCGCCCGTGTTCAAGACGCGCTCGAAATTTGGTGCGGTTTGGAGCAAATCCAAGCCGGTCAACTTGGTTGCGAAGGATTCCCGAAGATGAAAGTTCTCGTCCCCGTTAAACGGGTCGTCGACTATAACGTCAAAATCCGCGTCAAGGCGGATCAGACCGGTGTCGAGACCGCAAACGTTAAAATGTCGATGAACCCGTTCGATGAAATTGCCGTCGAACAGGCGATCCGGTTGAAGGAAGCCGGTACGGCGAGCGAAGTGATCGCCGTTTCGATCGGCCCGGCGCAGAGCCAGGAGACCATCCGTACGGCGCTGGCGATGGGAGCCGACCGCGGCATTCTCGTCGAAGCCGATGCAGATGTGGAGCCGTTGGCTGTCGCCAAGCTGCTGAAGGCGATCGTCGAGAAGGAAGGGCCGGAACTGGTGATCCTCGGCAAGCAGGCGATCGATGATGACAGCAATCAGACCGGTCAGATGCTTTCGGCCCTGATGGGCTGGCCGCAAGCCACCTTCGCGTCGGAAATCGCGATGAAGGACGGCGCCATGGACGTCACCCGCGAGGTCGATGGCGGTCTGGAGACCATCAATGTCAAGCTGCCGGCCGCGGTGACCGTCGACCTGCGCCTGAACGAGCCGCGCTACGCATCGTTGCCGAACATCATGAAGGCGAAGAAGAAGCCGATCGACACGATGGCACCGGGCGATCTGGGCGTCGACACGGCGAAACGGCTGGAACTTCTGAAAGTGGTCGAGCCCGAGAAGCGCCAGGGCGGCGCCAAAGTGGCCTCGGTCGCCGAACTGGTCGAGAAACTGAAAAGCGAAGCCAAGGTTATCTGATCCGCCGTTACAGGCCTGGGTCGATCCAACACAAGAAGTAGGAGCAAGAGGATGAGCAATCTGGTCCTCGTCGAACATGACGGCGCCGAAGTGAAGCCGGCGACTTTGAACACTGTGGCCGCCGCGAAGGCGGCTGGCGGCGATATCCACCTGCTGGTGGCCGGGTCCGGCTGCGGCGGGGCTGCGGAAGCGGCCGCGAAGATCGAGGGCGCCGCCAAGGTGCTGTGTGCCGATGCGCCGGAACTCGAAAATCAACTGGCCGAAAACGTCGCGCCGCTGATCGTGAAACTGGCGGCGGACTACAGCCATGTCTGGGCGCCGGCGGACACGTTCGGCAAGAACATCATGCCCCGTGCGGCGGCGATGATGGACATGCAGCAGATCTCCGACATCACCGGTGTCGTCGATGCCGACACGTTCGAGCGGCCGATCTATGCCGGGAACGCGATCGCAACGGTGAAATCCGGGGATGCGACAAAGTTTATCACCGTGCGCGGAACGGCCTTCGAGGCGGTCGGCGAAGAAGGCGGATCGGCCGCTGTCGAGACGATCGGCGGTGAAGGCGATGCCGGACTTTCGAGCTTCCTGGGCGCGGAGATGACCAAAAGCGAACGTCCGGAACTGACCTCGGCCAAGATCGTGATTTCCGGCGGCCGCGGCATGCAGTCCGGCGACAACTTCCCGATGCTGGAGAAGATCGCCGACAAGCTGAACGCCGCGGTTGGCGCGTCCCGCGCCGCCGTCGACGCCGGTTTCGTGCCGAACGACTACCAAGTCGGTCAGACCGGTAAGGTCGTGGCGCCGGACCTGTATATCGCGGTCGGCATTTCCGGCGCGATCCAGCACTTGGCGGGCATGAAAGACTCCAAGGTCATCGTCGCCATCAACAAGGACGAAGAAGCGCCGATCTTCCAAGTCGCCGACTACGGATTGGTCGCGGACCTGTTCCAGGCCGTTCCGGAATTGGAGGAGGAACTGGACAAAGCCCTCTGATTTGCGCAAGGCTTAGCCCCTGGCCGCGCAACGGCGCGGCGGGGGGCACGTTTTTCGCAGGGATTGGTTCGGCATGATACAAAAGGTCGGCGTTGTCGGCGCGGGGCAGATGGGGCATGGGGTCGCGCAGGTTTGTGCGGCGAACGGGCTCTCCGTGGCACTGGTGGATATCGAACAGGCCGCCCTCGACAACGCTGCGGATCAGGTCCGCCTTTATCTTGACCGGCATTTTTCCAAGCTGGGCGAAGCGCCCGACCAGGCGAACGGCGCGGCATCCCTGGTGGAGTATTCGACAGACTACGCGGCGGTAGCCGATTGCGATCTGGTCGTCGAGTCGGCGATCGAGAACGAAGACGTCAAACGCCGGGTGTTCGAAGAGATCGGCAAACACCTGAACCCGGACGCCTGGATCGGCACCAACACATCCTCAATTTCGATCACCCGTCTGGCGACCGCGTCGGACCGGCCCGAGAAGTTCATCGGTCTGCATTTCATGAACCCGGTGCCGGCCATGAAACTGGTCGAGGTGATCCGCGGTCTGCAGACTTCCGAGGAAACGTTCGAGAAGTGCCAGGCCTTCGCCACCGAGTTGGGCAAGACCGTGGCGATTTCGGAAGATTTTCCGGCTTTCATCGTCAACCGCATCCTGCTGCCGATGATCAACGAGGCCGTCTACACGCTCTATGAAGGCGTCGGTTCCGTCACCGGGATCGATACCTCCATGAAACTCGGCGCCAACCATCCGGTGGGGCCTCTGGAACTGGCGGACTTCATCGGTTTGGACACCTGCCTGGCCATCATGCAGGTGCTTTACAACGATCTGTCGGACAGCAAGTACCGGCCCTGTCCGCTGCTTGTGAAATATGTCGAAGCCGGCTGGCTCGGCCGCAAGACGGGCCGTGGCTTTTACGACTATTCCACGGACACGCCGATCCCGACACGCTGACGCCCTTCTGGCGGCGTTCGGACGCGGTTCCATCCTCCTTGAGTACCGTTAAACCTTGACGGCATGGAGGTTTTTTATCCCTAATACGTGAAATGAAGGCACCTGATAGATGTTGCCTGGGGAGGATAGTCTGCGCACGTCGTGCTGACGCAGAGGCCGTTTCCGGCGGGGAGTGATGGCGGGAGCAGCAGAACACGGAGCCAGGTCCGAGACGGAGAACATGGCGTACGATTTTTCACAGCTTCGCGTGCTGGTCGTCGACGATAACCGGTTCATGCGCCAAACGGTCGAAGCGATCCTGAACGCCATCGGCGTTATCTCCGTAGAGTTCGCGCAAGACGCCCGGGAAGCCTACAACATGGTCGCCGAGGTGCATCCCGACGTGATCATTTCCGATTGGGACATGGAGCCGGATGACGGCATCTCTCTGGTGCGCTGGCTGCGGTCGCGAAAAGACAGTCCGGACAAATACATTCCGATCATCATGCTGACCGGCTACAGCGAACGGAACCGGGTTTTCGAAGCCCGCGACTCCGGCGTGACCGAGTTCCTCGCCAAACCGGTATCGACCAAGGCGATCTATTCGCGCCTTGTGTCCATCGTCGACTTTCCACGCCCCTTCATCCGGACCGACGAGTATTTCGGCCCGGACCGGCGCCGCCGTGACGATGAGCGTTATCAAGGCCCGGAACGCCGGGAAACCAAGGAAATGGTGTACATCTGATACATTAGTGTGATCTGTTTCATCGATAGGTCATCACGGTCGGAGTGACTCTATGGCAACCGTAAAAATCGAACGTCCACCCAACAAGATCGCCGGAAAAGTCGGCAAAACAGGCGGCAAGACCCTGAAACAGGCGGTTGCCGATGCCGAACAGGCTATCGAGCGCCTGAGCGGCGAATACAGTCAGTATCTTGCCGATGACATGGCGGCGCTTGAGAAATACATGGCGGCGCTGAAGGCCGACCCGGGCGAGGCGACGTTCAAGGATCTGTTTCGGCTTGTGCACAATATGCGCGGGCAGGCAGCGACGTTCGGTTTCCCACTGATCACTGAAGTCGGCCGGTCCCTTTGCCTTTATCTTCTCGAAACCGAGGATCGGAGCGATCTCCACATGGCGCTGATCGAGCAGCATGTGAATGCGTTGCGGGTGATCTACCGGGAGGAGATCGAAGGCCATGGGGACGCGGTCAGCCGCCAGGTGGTCGCCGCCTTGATGAAAGCCGTTGAGACCCAGACCAAACGCCACCAATAGGCGGGGAGCTCTAATCTTGAGGCGCCTCGTCCAGCAGGTGCCGGACCAGGTTCTTGGCGTCTTCCGAGTCCCATTCGGCCGGCCCGAACAGGCCGCCCACCAGGTTGCCGTCGCGGTCGATGGCGTAGGTCGCCGGCAGGCCGCGGTTCTTGAAGGCACGCCCAAGCTTGAACTTCGGGTCGAGGTAGAGCGCCAGATTGTGCAGGTCCAACTTGTCCCGCAGGAACGGTCCGGCCTTCTTGGCGCCGCCGCGGTCCTGATTTACCGCGACGACTTCGAAATCTTCGCCGGGAAAGGCGGCCTGCAAGCGGTCCAGTGACGGCATCTCCTTGATGCAGGGCGCGCACCAGGTGGCCCAGAAGTTGACGATCAGGACCTTGCCGCGAAACGCCGACAGGTCTGTTTCCGTCCCGTCTCCGAGCTGAAATGGCACGGTCGGCGCCTGAACCCGGTCCTTTACCAGGACAAAGCCGCTCATCTCTCCGTCGGTGGGCGGGTAATCCGCCGCGCCGGCCGTGCCCGGGGCAACCGCGCAGGTGCAAAGGGCCAGGAGGATCAGGGCGGTTCTGCGCATGGAGAGGAGGTAGGTCATGATCATCGTGTCCCGACGGTGGCAAGCGGTATCGAAGATTTAGGGCCTGCGGCTTGAGAAGTGAACGGCAGAGTAGCCGACCAAGGGTGGATTCTGTCTCACAACTGCTTGAGACCGGTGCGACAAAACCGCTTTTTGCGGCTTGCAACCGGCCTTCCGCATCTGGATAGTCCCGGCGCGCCCGATGGCGCCGTCACCGAGCCCAATGAAAGTCGCCGATATGTCGAACCCCACCGATACCAAAGACGCTGCCGCCAACGCGATGTGGGGCGGCCGCTTCGCCGCCGGTCCGGCGGAGATCATGGAACAGATCAACGCGTCCATCGACTTCGACAAACGGTTCTATGCCCAGGACATCCGCGGCTCCAAAGCGCATGCGGCCATGCTGGCCAAGCAAGGCATCATTGCCGACGGCGACGCGGCGGCCATTCAAGACGGGCTGGATCGCGTGCTGGCGGAAATCGAGGCCGGGTCCTTCACCTTCAGCCGGGCGCTGGAAGATATTCACATGAACGTCGAGGCGCGTTTGAAGGAACTGATCGGAGAGCCGGCGGGCCGGCTCCATACCGGGCGCAGCCGGAACGATCAGGTAGCGACCGACATCCGGCTGTGGCTGCGCGATGCGATCGACGGCCTGGACGGCAGTCTGGCCGTGCTGCACGAGGCTCTGATCTCCCAGGCGGAAGCGCATGCGGACGCCGTGATGCCGGGATACACGCACCTGCAGGCCGCGCAACCGGTGACCTTCGGCCACCACATGCTGGCCTATGTCGAAATGATCGGGCGTGACCGGGGCCGGCTGATGGATTGCCGCAAGCGCCTGAACGAGTGCCCCCTGGGCGCGGCGGCGCTCGCCGGAACCTCCTTCCCCATCGACCGTCAGGCCACGGCGGCGGCGCTCGGCTTCGACCGCCCGACCGCAAATTCCATGGACAGTGTCGCCGCCCGCGATTTTGCGATGGAGTTTCTGGCCGTCGCCTCGATCCTGTCGGTGCATCTCTCCCGGCTGGCGGAGGAAATCGTGATCTGGGCGTCCGACCGGTTTGGCTTCGTGGACCTCAGCGATGCCTTCACGACCGGCTCGTCGATCATGCCGCAGAAACGCAACCCCGACGCCGCCGAACTGGTGCGGGCGAAGCCGGGCCGGATCATCGGCGCATTGGTAACGTTGCTGACGGTGATGAAGGGCCTGCCGATGACTTACGGCAAGGACATGCAAGAGGATAAGGAGCCGCTGTTCGACGCGGTGGACAACCTGGAACTGGCCGTCCGGGCGATGGCCGGCATGGTTGCCGATATGCGGCCCCGTCGCGACCGCCTGAAGGACGCGCTTTCCGGCGGTTTCCCCACCGCAACCGACTTGGCGGACTGGCTGGTTAGGGTATTGAACATGCCGTTCCGGGACGCCCATCACGTTACAGGCTCCGTTGTCGCCATGGCTGAGAAAAAAGGCGTCGAAATTGCCGATCTCTCCCTCGAAGAGATGCAAACAGTGGCGCCGGCGATCACGGAGGATATATATTCCGTGCTATCGGCTGAGGCCTCGGTGGCCAGCCGGACCAGTTTTGGAGGCACCGCGCCGGAAACGGTTCGGGCAGCGGCGGCGGAAGCGCGCCGCCGCTTCCTGTCGGCTTAGGGATGGAAGTTGTGCGTATTCGAGCGACGACGGGTTCTCATTTCGGGCGAAAGGCGCTGCTGATCACCTGCGCCGCCGTGTTGGCGCTTGGCGTCTTGGCGGGCTGCGGCAAGAAGAATGCGCCGAAACCGCCCGGGCCGAACCCGACTTATCCCAAGACTTTTCCGTCGTCCTAGGGCCTGCAGGCCCGGCGACCGATTTCCCCGGAGCATCTGATCATGGATCATTTCAACTATCGTGACGGCCTTTTGCATGCGGAAGACGTGCCGTTGTCGCGCATCGCGGAAGAGGTGGGAACGCCGGTCTACATCTATTCCACCGCCACCCTGGAACGGCACTACAAAGTGTTTGCGGGTGCCTTCGACGGCATGCGGGCTTCGGTGTTCTACGCGGTCAAAGCCAACTCCAACATTGCCGTTATCAAGACCCTGGCGGATTTGGGCGCCGGTGCGGATGTTGTTTCCGAAGGCGAGTTGCGCCGGGCACTGGCGGCGGGCGTGCCGCCGAAAAAGATCGTCTTCTCGGGTGTCGGCAAGACGCGCGAGGAACTCGCGTACGCGCTCGATGTCGGCATTCTGGAGATCAATGTCGAATCGGAAAACGAGCTCGCGCTTCTCAGCGCAGTCGCGGGCGAGAAGGGGGTGACGGCAGAGATCGCCATCCGCGTCAATCCGGACGTCGACGCGAAGACCCACGCAAAGATCTCGACAGGGAAGAAAGAAAACAAGTTCGGCATCGATATCGACCGGGCGGTCGAGGTTTATCGCCATGCGCAATCCTTGCCGAACCTCCATCCGGTAACGGTTGCCAGCCATATCGGGTCTCAATTGACGGAACTGGGCCCGTATCGGGCCGCCTTTACGCGGCTTGTCACGCTGGTCGGGGACCTGCGGTCGGCCGGGATCGACATTCAACGCCTCGATCTGGGCGGCGGCCTCGGCATCCCCTACGACGGTGAAGAGCCGCCGCTGCCGGACGCCTATGCCGCGTTGGTCAAGGAAGTGGTCGGCGATCTGGACGTCGAACTTTTTTTCGAACCCGGGCGGATGATCACCGGCAATGCCGGAATACTTTTGTCGAAGGTTCTGTTCGAAAAGCACGGTGAGGCGCGGCGTTTTGTCATCCTGGATGCGGCCATGAACGACCTGATCCGGCCAGCGCTCTACGATGGTCATCATGGCCTCAAGCCAGTGAAAGAGCCGCCTTCGGACGCGGAATGGACTCCGGCCGACATCGTCGGACCGGTCTGTGAGTCCGGTGACACCTTCGCAAAAGACCGGCTTCTGCCACAGTTTGTTGATGGCGAGTTGGTAGCCTTCACCTCCGCGGGCGCGTATGGTGCGGTTATGGCTTCGACCTACAATACGCGGCCGTTGGTGCCGGAGGTGCTTGTCAAAGGCGACCGCTATGCGGTCATCCGCCCGCGCCAAACCTATAAGGAGATCCTGGGCGCCGAACGGTTCCCTGATTGGCAGACGGATGACGGTGGCGGAAAAATCGCAGCGGTGAGCGGATGACGGAGCTGTTTGCGACCAACTCCCGCGAGTCAGCAGACAAACACTCTGTGCCAACCGGCGTGCCCTACCGCCGGGCCTATGCCAGCGTCATCCTTGAACGCATTCTAGCCGCTTTCTGGCCTTTCCTAACGGTGGGCGCAGTCGTCCTCGCAATAGCCTTTAGCGGGGGCGCACCGGCGATATCCGTTTGGCTGCATCTTCTGATCCTGCTGGCATCGGCGGCGGGGCTAGGCTGGTCGTTCTACACGGGCTTGCGGCGGTTCACGCCGCCAACGCGCGACCAGGTTTTGCACCATCTCGAGCGCAGCAACCGGCTGCAACACCGGCCGTTGGTCGCGCTGCAGGATGATCTGGCCAGTGGCGGAGGCAGTGAAAGCAATGCGCTTTGGGTCCTGCACAAGAAGCGGATGGCCGCGGCCGTGCGGGGCCTTGGGGTCGGCGGTCCGGAAGCACGCCTGGCGGGTCGGGACCGCTTCGCCATCCGTGTCATGGCCGGAGTTTCGCTTGTCGCAGTGGTGATGGCCGTGGGCTCCCGCTCCGGAGAGAACCTTGTGGCTTTTCTGCTGCCCGACTTCTCCGGCAAGGCCGAAGTCGTGGCGGCGCCGGTCACGTTGGACGCCTGGATTACCCCGCCGGACTATACCGGGGCGGCGCCGATCTTCCTGACCGGTTTGGATCCGGCGGAGTCGCCGGAAACCGCAGCGGCGACGGCGGGCCAGCCCAAGCAGGTTGCGGTTCCTCACGGATCGACCCTGGTGGCGCAAGTAGGCGGCGTTGACGCCGCGCCCAGCTTGAATGGTCTTGCCGGGCGCGATCCGGAGCTTTTTCAGAACATCACGCAAGGCAGCTTCCGCACAGAGATCGAGATTGAAGAATCGGGCGATCTGACGGTGGTGCTGCTGGACCGGGAGCTCGCCCGCTGGAACGTTACGGTGGTGCCCGACACGGCGCCGGAGGCGACCCTCTCGGAAGTCGACTTGGGGCAGACCCTGCGCGGGTCGAAGGAAATGATCTACACCGCGCGTGACGACTATGGCGTGATGGAATTGAGTCTTGAAATCCGCCGCACCGCCGAACCGGCGCAGGTGGGGGACAAGGTGATTTCCGTTCCGTTGCCTGCTGGCGGCGGACCGCGCTCCAGTGATCTTTCCGGCAGCCATTTTCTGAACCAGATGGACCACATCTGGGCCGGTGAAACCGTTTGGGCGGAGGTTGTCGCCGTTGACGCCGTCGGGCAAATCGGACGCAGCCCGACCCTGGAGATCGTTCTGCCGGAACGGGAGTTCCGCCATCCGATGGCGCAGCTGATCATCGCCGAGCGGAAACGCCTTGGATTGGAAGGGCTGGACGTCGCCCCAATGGTTGCTGACGGTCTGCGCGAGCTGGCCGGCAGGCGCGACCTGTATGGGGGCGATGTCGTGGTGTTCCTGGGGCTTGGCATCACCGCCCGCCGGCTTGGGATCGATCCGACGGAAAATGAATTGGAAGATGCGCTCGACCTGCTCTGGGATCTGGCCCTTCGTCTTGAAGACGGTGCCCTTTCGATTGCCGAGAAGCAGTTGCGTCAGGCCGAACAGGCCTTGATGGACGCATTGGCCCGGAATGCCGATACCGCCGAGATCGACCGTCTGATGCGCGAGCTGCAGGACGCGATGGACCAGTATCTGCAAGCGTTGATCCAAAATGCGCAAGAGCAGCTGGACCGCGGCGAAATCGAGGAAATGCCGATCGACGAAAGCGACCGGATGCTCGCGCAGCAGGACATCAACGATGTGATGGAGCGAATTCGAGAGATGCTCCAAAACGGTATGCGCGACGCCGCGCGGCGGATGCTGGAGCAACTGCAGCGCATGATGGAAAACCTGCAAGTCGGAATACAGCAGCGCCCATCGCCGCAGGGTATGGAAGCGATGGAGATGCTGGAAGGGCTTCAAGAGCTTATGAGCGGCCAGCGGGAACTCTTGGACCGCACCTTCCAGAATGCGCGTGAACGGGAAATGCAACGCGGCAACCAACGCGGTCAGCAGCAACAAGGGCAGCAGGGTCAGCAGGGGCAACAGGGCCAACAAGGTCAGTCGGGACAGCGGGGACAGGGCCAGATGCCCGCCGATGCCGCGCTTCAGGAAGCGCTGCGGCGTCAACTTGGCGAACTCATGCAGCGTTACGGCGAAATGATGGGGGATATTCCCAGCCCGTTCGGCCGCGCCGACGGTGAAATGCGGAATTCGACCGACGCCTTGCAGCAAGGTCAGTCCGGAGCGGCCGTCGGACCGCAGGGCCGCGCCTTGGACCAACTGCAGGAAGCAGCCCGGCAGGCGCAGCAACAGTTCATGGAGCGCTTTGGGAACGAGATGGGGCAGGGCCAGCAGGCGCTCGGCCAGGGCCCGAATACCGGGCAGCAGGATCCGTTCGGGCGCGCACCCAGCGAGGCAACGCCGGGCCGCGCCGAAGGGGATGTAACGATCCCCGACGCCGGCGACTTGCAGCGCGCGCGGGAAATCCGCGACGAACTGCGCCGGCGCGCTGGGCAGCGGAACCGTCCCGAGCCGGAACTCGACTATATCGATAGGCTGCTGAAGCAATTCGAATAAGCGGGCTGCGGCAGGGGCTGCCAGAAGGGCAGCGCGCCCTAAGCCGGACCCGTTGAGACGAGGTATCCGGTCTTCTTGGAAGCCTTCGGGATGAGCCGCCGCCCCTTGCCGATGCGCGGCATCGCCTGCAGAACGTCACCTGCCCGCAAGGTTGCCAAACGAATCTCAATTGATCCCGAGTTAAGAGGCGATGCTCTAGTTGTCCTGCGGTTGGTCCGCGGCCGGGCTTTCCCCGGACTCGATCATCGTCGCTTCGTCATCGGTTTTGAAGGTGATGGAGATATTGGTCGCGCCGCGGGGCGGATTGTCGAACTCGGTCAGGTAGGTGACGTTTTCGCCCGGGAAAGCTTCCGCCTTGTCGGCGTCGAACACCCAGACCTCCAACTCCAGACCGGATGCGTCCAAAAGGCTGGCGGCCATCTTCGGAATGGCGATGGTTTCGTCCGTATTGTTCTCGATGGTGCCTTTGATCACCAGGCGGCGGCTGTCGCTCTCGATGATCGCCTCGGCTTCGGGCTTTGAGATGACAAGACCGTGCCCAAGCAAGTCCACCGGGAACCCCACCCAGGTGAAGATCTTGTTGGCCGGCAAATAGGCCGTGACGATATCGACCCGGAAGACAAAGGCGGTGAGACTTCCCAGCGTGACGAAGACCAGCAGAACGATCCAGGCCATCAAGGGCGAACGCCGTTTGGTCGGAACCGTGCGGCGCGGGACGAAGTCTTCCTCTTTGGGGATAGGCGGCGGCTCCGTCCCGTCCATCATCGGCGGGGGCGGCGGCGGGGCGGCGACTTCCTCTTCTTCCGGGGGAACGGGCGGCGGATCCTCCGCCGGCTCGTCGAATGAAGGGTCCTCGGGTGGCGGCGGCGGCGCGGCTTTGGCCGCTGGAGCCTGCTTGCGTGCAGGCGCTTTCTTGGCGGGCGTGCTCGCATCCGACAGCGACTTCAAGTCGGAGGGATCGATCAGGTCTTCCTGGGTGGCATGCCATTTGTGGCCGCATTTGGCGCAACGCACGGTCCGGCCAGCGTCACCGATCGCCTCGGCTTTAACCTTGAAGCGCGAAGTGCAATTGGGGCAAACGAGAATCATGAAACGCTGGCGCCTGAATAATGCCCAAGGGAAGGGATCATCACCCGATTCTTATAGGATGGCCACCAGGGGTGCGCAAGCAATGCAGCGTTGGGTTTTAGCGGTTCAAAAAGCCTGGGAATCCGCTAGGAGTCGGGCGGTCGGCCCGGTCTTTGCGCCTTGATGCAAGGGCGGCCGATCAGTACCGTCTTAGGCGTTCCGGGCAACGTGTCTTGTTACCGGATGTGGAGGCATGGGTGATCCGGTTCGAAAATGTGGGCATGCGTTACGGGACGGGCCCCGAAATATTGCGCGATGTAACCTTCGATCTGGCGTCGGGGAGTTTCCATTTTCTCGTCGGCGCCAGCGGCGCCGGCAAGTCCACGCTTTTGAAACTGATGTATCTGGCGCATCGGCCGACGCGCGGCCTGATCACTGTTTTCGACCGCGACCTGGCGTCGATTCCAAGATCGGAATTACCGGATATCCGGCGTCGTATCGGTGTCGTGTTTCAGGACTTCCGGCTCCTCAACCATCTGTCGGCCTTCGACAACGTCGCCTTGCCGCTGCGCGTCCGGGGCGCACGGGAGGATGTCGTCCGCAAACATGTCGGCGAATTGCTCAGTTGGGTTGGACTTGCCGACCAGGTGGACGCCTTGCCGCCGACGCTGTCGGGTGGCCAGAAACAACGAGTCGCCATCGCCAGGGCCGTGATCAGCCGTCCCAACCTGCTGCTGGCCGACGAACCGACGGGAAATGTCGACGACACCATCGCGGTGCGCCTGTTGTATCTTTTCGAGGAGATGAACCGCCTCGGGACGACGGTTGTGATCGCCACCCATAACAAATCCCTGGTGGAGCGGTTCGGCCATCCGGTCATGCGTCTGCGCGACGGTCATATCGAAGAACAGGAGGACGCCAGCGACTGGGGCGCCGGGCTGCGGGGTACGGGTTCGGCGACCGCTGGGCCGCCGGATACCCTTTCAGGCAAGGGGGCCCCGCGATGAGCGGTGGCCCGCGGGTCGATATTCCGCTCTCGCGCGATGCGTCCGCGCGGTTTCTGCCCTGGATGGTGGCGTTTCTGACCTATGTCGCCGCGCTCGCCTTTGCAGGTTTTCTAAGCTTGCAGCAGGTCTCCACCGGGTGGACCCAGGCTCTCGAAGGGTCGGTGACGGTCGAAGTCGTGCCCGCCGAAGGGGAGCCTGCCGAGGAGACTGAAGACCGGGTCCGACGCAGTCTGGAGCTTCTACAATCCTATCCCGGGGTCATCGATGCAACGGTCCTGCCCGAGCCGGATGTGCTGCTGTTGCTCGAGCCTTGGATCGGGAGTGCGCTGGATGCCGACTCCCTCCCTTTGCCGCGGATCATCGATGTGACGGTCTCGCCCGGGGATCCTCTGGACCTTGATCTGCTGAACCAGCGGCTGGCGGCTGCCAGCCGGGCTGTTGCCGACGACCATGGCGACTGGCAGCGGCGCCTGAGCCGCTTCCTGGGGGCGATGGAGTGGGCCGCGCTGGCGGTCGTCAGCGTGGTCGCGCTGGCAGCCGTCATCATGGTGGCCTTCGCCACCCGCGGCAGTCTGGCGACGCATCGGGAAACCATCGAGCTGCTGCATCTGATCGGTGCGCCCGATGCCTATATCGCCCGGCAGTTTCAAAGCCATGCGATGCGGTCGGCCCTGGTCGGGTCGATCCTCGGCGCCGTGCTTGCCGGCGCGACCGTGTTCGTGATCGGGAATGCCGCCGACGGGTTGGAGACGGCGTCCGCGTCTCCGTTTCTGCATCGCGCGGTGCCGGTTCTGGCCACCTTGATGCTGCCGCCGATCGCGTCGGTGGTGTCGCTTGTGACCGCGCGGCGCATGGTGATGTCCGCCTTGCGGCGGATGGTCTGAGATGCGGCCTGTTCGAAAAAGACGGTGGCCCAAGATCGCGGTCTCCGTCCTGGCGGGCGCCGCCCTGTTGTGGCTGGGCGGCTTCGTCCTGTTCGCCGTGTCCCTGCCGACGGCGCCCGCGGACGAGAGTGCGCCCACCGATGCGATCGTCGTGCTGACCGGGGGCAGTCTGCGCCTGGAAACCGGTTTGCGGCTTCTCGACGCGCAACTCGGTAAGAAGCTGTTCGTTTCCGGCGTGCACAAGGGCAATGATGTGGAGGAATTGATGCGAGTGTCACGGCAGTCCCCATCCCGCGCGGATTGTTGCATCGTTTTGGGGTACGAAGCCGACAACACGGCCGGCAATGCCAGCGAAACGGCGGATTGGATCGCGCGGGAAGGCTACGCCTCGATCCGCCTCGTCACGGCGGCGTATCATATGCCGAGAAGCCTGCTGGAATTCAGCCGCGAAATGCCGTCGGTGGCGCTGATTGCCCACCCTGTCTTTCCAGATCACGTGAAAACTCTGGAATGGTACCGCTATCCGGGGACGGCCTTGCTGATCGCCGGTGAGTTCACGAAAACGGTGCTGGTTGCGTTGCAGACCGGGCTGGACCGGGTTGTGCGTGCCCTTTCCCCAAAGGCGGAGGCATTTCCGTGACGCTGCGCGGCCTGATTTTCGGAGTCTATTTCTACATCGCGACGGTGGCCTGCCAGCTGTTGTTCCTGCCGTTTCTGTTGGCCCCTATGTCGGTATTCCAGCACTTCGCCGGCGCATGGTGCTGGGTCGTTTTGCAAGGGTTGCGCTGGATCGTCGGCGTGCGTTGGGAATGGCGTGGCGTGGACCGGCTTCCGGAACAGCCTTTCATTCTGGCCAGCAAGCACCAGTCGACCTGGGAAACGCTGTCCTTAATGCTGTATCTCGACTATCCCGCCTTCGTGCTGAAACAAGAGCTGATCAAGATCCCGGTCTTCGGGTGGTACTTGAAAAAAGTTGGATCGGTGGCCGTCGACCGGTCCGCCGGTGCGAAGGCGCTGCGCAAGATGATTGAGGATGCCCAGTCCTTCCTGCGGGACGGCCGTCGCATCGTGATCTTTCCGGAAGGCACCCGCACGCCGGTCGGCAGCAAAGGCCGCTATCATGCCGGGCTGGTCGCGCTGTATCGGGACTCGGGCTACCCGATCGTTCCGGCGGCGCTGAATTCCGGCCAGATTTGGCCGCGGTCGATCTGGCGTTGCAGGCCCGGAACCATTGTCGTGGAATTCCTGCCTCTAATCCCGCCGGGCTTGAAGCGGCCCGAGTTGATGACAAGGTTGGAAGACGTGATCGAGTCGTCCTGTGCAAAGTTGAACGATGTGAACAAGTAACGGAATTTGGCGGAAACAAACGCGCTGCTGATGTGGATAAATGTGTTAACACTTCGCTGTGCAAGGTTCGGTTGACGGATTGTGCGCTGGTGGCGAAGGGTCCAACAAATTCCCATTCCTCGGTGCTCGGCCGTTGCCGTCGATGGGAAAGGATCGGTATTTTAGTACCGCTAAAGATACTAGGGTTATTTTAGGTTTTATTCAAATAAATGAATAAATTAGCGTCGATCAACGCCCCTTGGTGAAAACGGAAGGACGGGAACAGCATTGCCCATCGCCTTAACACCGACATCCGAACGGATTTGGGATCAGAAGTACCGCTTCAAGGAAGCGGACGGTACGCCTGTGGACAAAAACGTCGAAGATTCCTGGGCCAGGGTGGCGCGTGCCCTGTCTGCGGAGGAAAAGTCCGAGAAACTGCGGACGCACTGGGAACAGCGCTTTTACGACGCAATGACCGATTTCCGTTTCCTGCCGGCCGGCCGCATCCTCGCCGGGGCGGGTACCGACCGGACGGTCACTTTGTTCAACTGTTTCGTTATGGGCGCAGTCGAGGACGACATGTCCTCGATCTTCCAACACCTTCGGGAAGCGGCGCTGACCATGCAGCAGGGCGGCGGAATCGGATACGATTTCTCGACGTTGCGGCCGCAGGGTTTTCCGGTCAGAGGCGTTGGCGCGGACGCGTCCGGCCCGATCTCGTTCATGGATGTCTGGGATTCCATGTGCCGGACCATCATGTCTGCCGGATCGCGCCGCGGCGCCATGATGGCGACACTGCGCTGCGATCATCCGGATATCGAAGACTTCATCACGGCCAAACAGACGCCCGGCCGGCTGACGAACTTCAATCTGTCGATCTTGGTCAGCGACGCCTTTATGCGCGCCGTGGCGGAAGACCAGCCCTGGGACCTGGTGTTCGGCGGGAAGACCGTCCGCACGGTCGAGGCCGGCGCGCTGTGGGACAAGATCATGCGCGCGACCTATGACTATGCGGAACCGGGCGTCATCTTCATCGACCGCATCAACCGCCGGAACAATCTGGCCTATTGCGAAAGCATTCAGGCAACGAACCCCTGCGGCGAGCAGCCCTTGCCGCCGTACGGCGCGTGTTTGCTGGGATCGGTCAACCTCGCCGCCCTAATCCGCGCCCCGTTCACGGAAAAGGCCGACCTGGATACAGCGGACCTGGAGCGTCTCGTCGCGGACAGTGTCCGCCTGATGGACAATGTGACGGAAGCGTCCCGCTTTCCACTGCCCGAACAAGAGGCCGAGGCCAAGGCAAAGCGCCGCATCGGGCTTGGCGTGACCGGATTGGCCGATGCGCTGGTCATGTGCGGGTTGCGCTATGGATCGCCGGCGTCGATCGCGCGCACCGAATCCTGGTTGCGGACCGTGCGCGACGCTGCCTACCGGACCTCGGTGGAACTAGCGTCGGAAAAGGGCGCCTTTCCGCTGTTCGACCCCAAACCTTACTTGGCGGGCGAAACCATTCAGGATCTCGACGCCGAGGTCAGGAAAGATATCGAACGTTACGGGATCCGGAACGCGCTGCTGACCTCGATTGCGCCGACCGGCACGATTTCCCTGTTGGCGAACAATATCTCCAGCGGCATCGAGCCGATTTTCGCAATGGAGCAGGTCCGCAAGATCCTTCTGCCCGATGGCGGGCACCGGACGGAGCGTTTGCAGAACAACGCCTACCGGCTGTTCCGCGAAGCAAACGGCGAACAGGCGCCCCTTCCCGACGGGTTCGTGGATGTCGACGCGCTGACGGCGAACGACCATCTGGCCGTTCAGGCGGCGGCGCAGAAATACGTCGACAGTTCGATCTCAAAGACCATCAACCTGGCCGCCGACGTGCCGTACGAGGTTTTCAAGTCCGTCTACCGGCAGGCTTTTGAACTAGGCTGCAAGGGCTGCACGACCTATCGTCCCAGTGCGGTGCGCGGTTCCGTGCTGGAGGCGGCGCCTGCAGAGGAACCCAGCCAAACGTCCGCCACGGACAGGCCGGCGATGGCTGACCCCTCTGCCGGGGACGTTGTTTACATGGCCGAACCGTTGGACCGGCCTGCCGCGCTGACCGGTCTGACCTACAAGATCAAGTGGCCGGAAAGCGATCACGCGATCTACATCACGGTGAACGATATCGAACAGGATGGCCGGCGGCGTCCGTTCGAAGTCTTCATCAACTCGAAAAACATGGAACACTATGCCTGGACCGTCGCCCTGACGCGGATGATCAGTGCCGTGTTCCGGCGCGGCGGTGACGTGTCCTTCGTGGTTGAGGAACTGAAAGCGGTGTTCGATCCGCGCGGCGGCTATTGGATGGGCGGACGGTATGTCCCCTCGCTGCTCGCCGCGATTGGCGAGACCATTGAGAAGCACATGGTGGAAATCGGGTTTTTGGAATCCGGTGGCCCCGCGGCCTTGGGACGCGACGGCGAAGGCGGCGGTACGGTTGAGAAAGTCGCGCTGGCGTCCGGCGAGATCGGGCAGGCGGGCCAATGCCCCAAATGCGGGGCGGCCGCGGTCGTGCACCAGGAAGGGTGCGATACCTGCACCTCTTGCGGCTGGTCACGCTGCGGCTAGACGGATAAGTTCGTCCCATGTTCGGCAGCGTCATTCAGAAGTGCCGCAATTGCGGCAGAGAGATCACGGGGTATGTGGATGAATGTCCGGGATGCGGCATTCAAAAGCCTGTTCCCGTGCCGATCACCTACTACATGGTCGGCATCATGTTGGTCGGACTGATCATGTACTTCCTGGCCGACTTCGGTGCGATCATCGAATTCGTGGAAGGGTTCGGCCGGGAGTAGCTCAGCGCTCTCCGGCTTCCAGGGCGGAGCCGACGAACCGCCGCATCTCACCCAGACCCGTGTCTTCCACACCCATCGACGCCAGCCGGTCGAGCGTGTTGTCCAGATACTCGATATTCGGCCCGCGTCCGCCGATCGCATGGGCAATCATGCCGGCGCGCTCCGTCTTTTCCAGATGCCCCATATATTGCGGATGGTCCGGGTTGACCACGAAGGCCCAGCACGAGGTTTTGCGTGTGCCGTCCAGGATTACCGGCACCGGTTTCGGGTCGTAGATGCCGGTCACCATCTCGCGCACCCACAGGTAATCGACGGCCTCTTTCAGCTGGGAAACGCCGCACACCCGGTAGGCCATGCCGGCGCACCGTCCACCCTGGTCCAGTCCCAGCACAAGGCCCGGCCTTTCCGGAGAACCGCGATAGCGGTGGCTGAGGACGCAGAACGACCGGTGCCAACCGTCCAGGTCGGCAACAGCCGCTTCCAGATGATCGAAGCCCGGATCCCACATCAGCGATCCATAGCCGAAGAACCAGACATCCTCTCGCGGTGGCAAATCCGCCAAGAACGCGCGCTTGCGGCTTTCGCTTTCCTCCTCGCTCAATGCGGGATAGCTGCCGGCCTGCCTGTCTATCCGTGCCTGTTTGAAGAAATCGTAACTCACATTGCTTCCGGTTCGTCGCGTTCCAGTTTGTCTGTTGGATAGAGAGTAAGCATCGCCGGCATCCGTTCAACCGCCATCCGGGAACGGCTGAATTGATTGCAGCGGCGATACCGGATAGGCAGGGCCATGGGTAAACGCCGTTTCTTTCTGCTGTCGATCGCCGTCGCCGCCGCCATGGCGGCCGGCTATGGTGCATACTGGTCCTGGGGCGCAGGGCGGATGGACCGGACGGTGGAGCAGTGGATCGATGGCTGGCGCGCCAGCGGGTATACGGTCCTTTACGCGGAGAAAACCGTCTCGGGCTTTCCGGGCGCCGTCCAGGTACGGCTTCGCGAACCGGTTGTCGCGGATCCGTCGAACAGCTGGTCCTGGTCGGCGGACGAGCTTGTTCTGGCCGCAGAACCCTGGGCGCCGACGCGTTACCGGCTGATCGCAGACGGGCGGCATCGCGCGAACCTGCCCATCGCCGGACGGAAAGTGGCCCTGGTCGCCACGGCGGCAAAGGCTGAAGGTGTCGCGAATTTCGATCTTCAGGGCGACCTGCGGGATGCCGAAATTGTGCTGGAGCGTGTCGAGGGAACCGCCCCGGCGCTGGGCGCGGCGGCGTCGGCTGGACGTATGACCGTGATGCTCACCCAGGCCGCCAATCCGGCGCGGACCCATGACGATCAGCAAGCCGCGGTCGAGATCGTCTTCCAGGATTTGACCCTGCCCGAAACGTTGTCGAACCCGCTGGGACGGGAGTTGGAGCATGTCTCCGCCCGCGCCAAGCTGCTGGGCCCGCTGCGGCGCACAGACCTTCGCTCCGCCCTGGAGGGATGGCGGGATTCAGGCGGGACGCTGGATTTGCCCTGGCTGCAGATCGATTGGGGGCCGCTCCGGCTACGCGGCGAAGGCACCGCGGCCTTGGACGATACGTTGCGTCCGATTGCAGCGGTGCAAACCCGGATTGCCGGGTTCACCGAAACCTTGGACGCGTTGGCGGCGCACGGCTTTATCGCTCAGGAAGCCGCGCGGCTGGGCGGGCTGGCATTGCGCCTGCTGGCGCGCCGGCCGCAAAACGGCGGACGTCCGGAACTGGCGGTTCCGATCAGCGTGCAGGAAGGTGATTTCTATCTTGGGCCGGTCAAGTTGGGGAGCGTGCCACCCGTCTTGCCGCCCGGCGAGACGATCGGCCGGTCGCCGCCGCCGCCCCGGGTAGAGGTTCAGCCGTTGCCGAAGAGCGGCGGATAGGACTTAGCGCTCGTCGCTTTGCAAGAACCGGCGCAGGGCATCGACCGCCATCCGGCATTCAGATTCCAACCCAATGGTAAAGCGAAGGTGCTCCGGTAGATGATATCCGGAAACATCGCGGGCGATGACGCCGTTCTGTTCCAGAAAAGCGTTTGCGCGTTTCGCCGTTTCAGAATCCGCAAATTTGGCGATGACGAAGTTTCCGACTGAAGGCTCTACCGTCAGACCCAATTCCTTGAGGGCTTCGGTGAACCAGGTCAGCCATTTCTCATTATGGTCCCGACTCCGCACCACATGATCGCGGTCCTGCATGGCTGCAACGCCCGCCGCTTGTGCGGCCGCGGTTACATTGAAGGGGCCGCGCAACCGATTGAGGGTGTCGATAATGTCTTTCTGGGCGTAGGCCCAGCCCAGCCGAACGGCGGCGAGACCGTAGATCTTCGAGAAGGTGCGCAGCATCACCACATTGGGGTGGGCATCGACGAGAGCCGCGCCGTCGGTATAGTCGTTGCGTGAAACGTACTCGGCGTAAGCGGAGTCCAAAACGATAACCACGTGCGGCGGCAATCCTTCGATAAGCCTGGTCACTTCGGCTTCGGAAATATAGCTGCCCGTCGGATTGTTCGGATTGGCGATGAAGGCAAGCTTGGTCTGCGGGCTCGCGGTCTCGAGAAAGGCATCGACATCGGTCCGCAGACTGGATTCGGGTACGGCAACCGGCGTCGCGCCGGCCCCAATCGCGGAAATCCGGTACATTGCGAAACCGTGCTTGGAATAAAGAACCTCATCGCCCACGCCCGCGTAAGCACGGATCAGGAAGGTAATCAGCTCGTCCGATCCGGCGCCGCAGATCAACCGTTCGGGATCCAGACCCTCGGCGTCCGCGATGGCCCGGCGCAAGGCGTTCGACCCGCCGTCCGGATAGCGGTGCAAGTGTTCCGCACCTTCACGATAGGCCGCAATGGCTTTGTCGCTCGGTCCCAAGGGGTTTTCGTTAGCGGAGAGGATCGCCGGCTCGGTGATCCCGTCCAGCTTGTGTTCACCCGGTACGTAGAGCGGCGCATCCAAAACGCCTGGCTTCGGCGTCGGCCCGGTCATGACGTTGCCTTTCCGCTTGCGGCAATCGGTTGCGCGTAGGCCCCGATCACTTTGGCGGACACGGCGACACCCGAATCCACCAGTTTCATGACCCGGTCGTCGGCGGTCCCGACGAAGTCCGCGATCTGGGCGAGATGCAACCACTCGCCGTTCTGTTCCAGGGAGGCCAGCAGCACGCCGTCGAGCCCCGTTGCCTTGAGCTTTCCGACCAGGGTTCCGCGGCTCAAGGGCTCGGCGGTGGCAAAGACGAGGTAGCTGATATCGTCGCCAGTCGGTTCCAGGTCGAGATTGGCGATCGCCACCGCTTCGGCGGGGACGCCGCGCACATTGCCGACCCCTGCAAACGGCATGCGCTGAACGATCACAGGCGCGCCCGCGACGGCCAACTGCGTCCACCAGGGTTTGTCTTCGTTTTCTTCCGGCGGCGGCAGAACGCCGACCTCCGCGTCCCCGCTGAGGACCTGCTGTACAACCTCGCGCCGGGTGTCCATGGCGGTCATCGGCGTTTGCGATCCGAACTGGTCGCGCGCCAGATCCCATAGGGTGTGATGTTCGGCATCCGCGAAAACGGCGATCTTGTATGTCGCCTGGATCATGGTGAAGGCGGCGATCATCTCGTGCCACATCCGCGCCAGGGCGGAGAGCGGAAAAGCCCCATTATGCCGGTCACTCAGGCGTCTCAGCATGGACGCTTCGCGCGACGGCCGAATGGGCAGGACGGAACCCTTCTTGGCGCTTGCGACATGTTTGACGATATCGGCGCGGCGCAAGATCAAGTCGTGGATTGCGTTGTCTATCTCGTCGATTTCACGCCGCAAATCGTCCAAGGAGTGTGTCGTCATTGTGGCATGCCAATCCTGATACTTCTGCAACCCGCCGGTTTCCCGCACGCTGGGCGGTAACTGGGCGCACAGTGGTACAGTTTGACCGGGGGCTTGGCAATTGGCGAGTGGGACTGATTCAATCCCCCTGGATCAAAGCTGCTGTTCAACGCACGCAACCGTGTACCGATGGTGAGCTTGGGAGCCTTGCAATTCGTCCGAAGGGTCAAATATCACGGCGGAACCCGGTGCTCTGACACCGCGGAATTTCTTGTTTAACCGCTTGTGGTAGGCTTATTGCGGCGTATAGTCGCCGCGCATTAAGGTGAAACCAATGCCGATCAAGGTACCAGACGAACTGCCGGCGCGACGCCTTCTGGAACAAGAAGGCGTTGATGTATTGGGCGAACGCGACGCGATCCGTCAGGATATCCGTCCGTTGCGGATTGCGATCCTCAACCTGATGCCGCGCAAGGAAAACACCGAAATGCAGCTGACCCGGCTGATCGGTGCGACGCCGCTACAGGTCGAGGTGACCTTGCTGACCACCGGCTCTTATGCGCCGACCAACGTGTCCCGGCGGCATCTTCTGGATTTCTACCGGACATGGGATGACATCAAGGATCAGAAGTTCGACGGACTAATGATCACCGGCGCGCCGATCGAGACCCTGGAGTTCGAGGAAGTCATCTATTGGGAAGAGATGAAGAAGATCCTCGATTGGAGCCAGACGAATGTGCACAGCACATTCAACATTTGCTGGGGCGCCCAAGCGGCATTGAAGCATTTCCGGGACGTGCCGAAGCACGAGTTGCCGAGCAAAATGTTCGGCGTGTTCGAGCATGACGTTCTGTTGCCGGAATCGCCGTTGATGCGGGGTTTCACAAGCCATTTCGCGGTTCCGGTTTCGCGCCATACGGAAACCCGGCGGGCCGATTTGCCGAACGATCCGATGCTGAAGGTTCTGGCGGAATCGGCGGATAGCGGATTGTGTCTGCTGCAGGACGACCGTTACCGGCAGGTCTATATCTTCAACCACTTCGAATACGACGCCCATACGCTGGCCGACGAATACAATCGGGATATCGGCGAGGGGCGGACCATTCAGGTTCCGAAACACTATTTCCCGGGCGACGACCCTCAGTTCCCGCCGGAAAACCGGTGGCGCACCCACGCCCACCTCCTGTTCGGAAACTGGATCAATGCGGTCTATCAGACCACCCCGTTCCAGGCTCAGGATATCGGGGAACTCGCTGCCGAATGACAGGGGTGGGGGGACAGTTCAGACGCCTTGCGGCCGGGGCTGCCTTCTTCGGTCTGTTCTTCCAACTGCTTCTGCCGGTGGCTCTTGCGACCGCCTCCGATGCGGGTGCGCACAACCGGGTGCTGGAAATCTGCAGCGTCGACGGAACCCGCCTTGTCGACTTCGCGGTCGACGGGGGGTTGCGAGAAGAAGGCGTTCAAACGGTCGAACTCTGCACCCGCTGCATCGTTCATGCGGCCTTTGCGCCGGAAAGACCGGCGGGGCTTCAGTTTTCCTTGGCGGTGCAGGATGTCGACACTCGGTTCTCGCTGCGCCCGACCCCGTATCATGCACGGGCTTTCATCTCCTCCGATCTCGCGGCACGCGGGCCGCCTTTGGCGTGAATGCCACACCCAAAGATACCTGACTGACGAGATTGGAGAGTACCGATGAGTTTCCTGAAGAAGGCCGCTGTCGCGGCCATGGCATGTTTGTTCATTTCCACGGCCGCGCAGGCCGATGACCACAAAGCCGGCGATATAAGCTTTGGCGACGCCTGGGCCCGCGCCAGTGCGACGCCGGCTGCGAGAGCGGGCGCGGCCTATGTGAACATCACCAACACCGGCGCGCAGGACGACGTCCTGATCGGCGGGGCGAGTTCGGTCTCCAAACGTGTGGAGATCCACGTCCATAAGCATGAAAACGGTGTGATGAAAATGCGCCCGGCGGGCGACGTGACCATTCCGGCGGGTGAGGAAGTGACGATGGGCCCCGGTGGGTTGCACGTCATGCTGATGGGCTTAAACCAGCCCTTGAAGGAAGGCGAGACGTTCGAGGTTACCCTGACCTTCAAGAACAGCGGAGAGGTTACGGTTCCCGTGACCACCATGGGTGTTGCGGCCAAGGGTTCGGGCGGCGGCCATGGCCACGGTCACGGTGATGGCCACGGTCACGGGCACGGCACGCACGGCAAAAAGACCACCAACTGATCCGACGCCGTCGCAGTTGTTCCGGCGGGCCTTGACGGGCCCGCCGCGCCGTGCAGGTTGCGCGCATGCAACGCTGGAAGATCACGGTAGAGTATGACGGCGGCCCGTTTGTCGGCTGGCAGCGCCAGGACAATGGGGCGAGCGTTCAGCAACGTCTCGAAGAGGCTGCGGAAACCCTGGCCGGATGTCCGACCCCCGTTCAGGGCGCCGGTCGCACGGATTCCGGGGTGCATGCGCTTGGGCAGATCGCCCATCTGGATATCGAAAAGCCGCTGCGCGCCGATCAGGTGCGCGATGCTTTGAACTATCACCTCCGTCCGGATCCGGTCACTGTCCTGAACGCCGAACCGGTTCCAGAGGACTTTCACGCGCGGTTCTCAGCGACCGGCCGGGTCTACCTGTACCGCATCCTCAACCGCCGTCCGCCGCCGGCACTGGATGCGGGGAAGGTGTGGCACAATCAGCGTCCGCTGGATGCCGACTTGATGCACGAGGCGGCGCAGAGCCTTGTGGGCCATCATGATTTCACCAGTTTCCGATCCAGTGAGTGCCAGGCCGACAGTGCGGTTAAGACCTTGGACCGCATCCGGGTTCGGCGCGCCGGCGAAGAAATCCATGTCGATGTCGCCGCGCGCTCCTTTCTGCATAATCAAGTGCGCATCATGGTCGGCACGCTGGAACTGGTCGGGCGGAGCAAGTGGGCGCGCAAGGACCTGGAGCAAGCGCTGGCAGCGCAAAACCGCAGTGCCGCGGGACCGACCGCGCCGCCGGAGGGGTTGTATCTGGTGTCGGTGCAGTACTGAGGCCTGCACTAGGTCGGTGCGACGCCGCCCAGCAGTACGAGGTCGCGGCCCCAAATGATGACGGACCCCAAGACGGCTTCCACAAAGACCATCAGGAAAACGGTGCCGCCGCCAACACCGGTCATGATCCGGATGATGTAACCGTGATAGATCAGCAACCAGAACACAGCCACCAGGTTCAGGACGCTGAGTAATTCGATCGGGGCGTTTAAGAGCGCGCCCAGGGTAAAGACCATCAGCAATACAACAATCTGGGGTCCGGACGACCAGTTGTAAGCCACGATGTACGGAATAAAGCGGTCGCGGAACTTCAGGACGCCGCTCAGCCAATGCGCAAGGATGGGCCAAGCGGTCCAACCGATGCTGTAGGCGATGGTTTCCACAATCGCGGTGCGGTGGAACGAGGCATCGATCCGCAGTTCGTCGGGCACTAGGGCGAGCAGCACGATGAAAGGCGGCGCGACGATGGCGGCGCACCAGAAGCTTTTCCAGAAGGACGCTTCGTCGGTTCCGAAATGGGTTGCGCCGGACGGGTCGCGGCGAAACAGCTTCCACGCCCCTGCTAAGCAGCTTTGAACTTCGCCGATAGAAGGGGGCGGTTGCATCAGGTCCGCTCGGCAGACCCGAGGAAGTACCCGTCGAGGACGGCCCGGTAGATCCTGGCCAGCGATTCCACGTCGCTGACGGCCACTCTTTCGTCGACCTTGTGCATGGTCTGACCGACCAGACCGAAATCGACAACCGGGCAGTAGTCCTTGATGAAGCGCGAATCGGACGTGCCGCCGGTGGTGCTGAGTTCCGGCCGCCGACCGATCACGGTTTCGCAGGCGTCGGACAAAAGATCCGACAGGGCGCCAGGCGGCGTCAAGAAGGACTCGCCGGAACAGACAACATCCAGGTCGTACTTGTCGGACCCGCCGGCGGCTGCGTTCAGCATATCGCGGATCTGCGCTTCCAAGGCGGTGCTCGAGTGTAGATCGTTGAAGCGGATGTTGAAGACGGCCTTGGCTTCCGCCGGGATCACGTTGGTGGCGGGGTTGCCGATATCGATGGTGGAGACGGCCAGCGTGGACGCTTGGAAGTGATCGCTGCCGCCGTCGATTTCCCAGCCCGTGAGAGCGTGCAGCATGGCGACCATGCGATGAGCGGCATTGTCGGCAAGGTGCGGATAGCCGGTATGGCCCTGGGTCCCCTTGGCCGTCAGCGTTCCGTTCAGGCTGCCCCGCCGCCCGATCTTTACCATCTCCCCCAACTCGGTGGGATTGGTCGGCTCGCCGGTGATACAGGCGTCGAAGCGCTCGCCGCGGGACGCCAAGGCCTCCAGCATCTTTTTAGTACCGTTGACCGCGGGCCCTTCCTCGTCTCCGGTGATCAGAAGACTGATCGATCCCTGCGGTCGCCCCTGGGCCGCCAAATAGTCGGAAACCGCGGCCACGAAAGCGGCGATCGCCCCTTTCATATCGGCCGCGCCGCGCCCGTGCAGGACGCCGTCGGCAACCTCGCCTGCGAACGGATCCCGTCCCCAGGCCGCGCTGTCGCCGACCGGCACCACGTCGGTGTGGCCGGCGAAAACGAAGTTCGGCTGTTCGCTTCCCAGACGGGCGTACAGATTGTCGACCGGATCGGTTCCCGGTTCTTCGAAGGGCAGACGCGTGCAGACGAAGCCCAGCGCCTCCAACTGCGTCTGCAACATGTCCAGCGCACCGCCCTCGGCGGGCGTCACGCTCGGACAACGGATCAGATCGGCGGCGAAGGCGACGGCGTCGACGGTCTGCATGATGCTCTAGTCGCGCAGCAGATCGTTGATCGACGTCTTGGACCGTGTGCGCTCGTCCACGCGCTTGATGATCACGGCGCAATAGAGGCTGGGACCCGGCGATCCGTCGGGCAGCGGTTTGCCCGGCAGGCTGCCGGGAACGACAACGGAGAATGCCGGCACGCGGCCCATATGGACCTCACCGGTATTGCGGTCGACGATCTTGGTGCTGGCGCCGATGAAAACGCCCATCGAGAGGACCGAGCCTTCCTCGACGACGACGCCTTCGACCACTTCCGAGCGGGCGCCGATGAAGCAGTTATCTTCGATGATGACCGGTCCGGCCTGAAGCGGCTCGAGAACGCCGCCGATCCCGGCGCCACCGGACAAATGCACGTTCTTGCCGATTTGGGCGCAAGACCCGACCGTGGCCCAGGTATCGACCATGGTGCCGCTGTCGACATAGGCCCCCAGATTCACGAAACTCGGCATCAGGACGACGCCGGGCGCAATATGCGCGGAATGCCGCACGATGCAGTTGGGGACGGCCCGGAAGCCCGCTTCCCGGAACCGGTTCTCGCCCCAACCCTCGAACTTGCTGGGGACCTTGTCCCACCAGTTGGTGTTTTGCCCCGGACCGCCGGCGATGGGGCCCATGTCGTTCAGCCGGAACGAGAGCAACACCGCCTTTTTCAGCCACTGATTGACACTCCAGCCGTCGGCCGTCTTTTCCGCGACCCGCGCCACGCCGGAATCCAGCATGTTCAGGGCTTCTACCACGGCCTCGCGCACAGGGCCGGTGGTTGATGTGCTGATCCCGTCACGGGCGTCGAATGCATCATCGATGGTCTTTTGCAGGTCGGCGTGGCTCATGGGATGCGTCTCTTTCCTGTCGTATTCTTGCGGTCTGGGCCGTTCGGCGCGCCCTTGTGCCCTAACGGGGGCGGGACTTCAACCGGGGAGGTCTCCGGGGTTCCGGGTCAGGCCGCGCGTTGCTTGACATAGTCGGACAACCAGGTCGCCAGATCGTCGGTGACGTGATGGACATGATTGCCCTTGTCGACTCCGTCGGCGGACCAGCGATGATCGGTGCGGACCCAGACGGTTTGCATGCCGATGGCGGCGGGATGTTCCAGATTGCGGGCCATGTCTTCCAGCATTACCGAGCTGGTCGGGTCGATTCCATGCTCACCCAGCATCTTGTCATAGGGCTGCGGGTTCGGTTTCGGCACGTAGTCGGAGGCCACGATGTCGTAGATCACGTCGAAGACATGCGCGATCCCAAGCCGCTCCAGGACGGCCTCCGCGTGTGTCACCGTGCCATTGGTGAAAATCACCTTGCGGCCGTGCAGCCGGTTCAGCGCATCGACAAGGTCCGGATTGTGCTCGACCGGGCTGTAGTCGATATCGTGCACATAATCGAGGAAGTCGCCGGGGTCGATCCCATGGTTCTGCATCAATCCGTTCAGCGTGGTGCCATGCTCTTTGAAATAGCGTTTCTGCACCACGCGGGCGTCGGTTAAATCGACGTTAAGGTACTTGCTGATAAAAGCACCCATCTTAACATCAATTTGTGCAAACAGATTGCAGTCTGCAGGATACAGAGTGTTGTCCAGATCGAAGATCCAGGTTTCCGCAGTATCCAGTCGAGGGTCGAAATGATCGGTATTTTGCATCTCGCGAAAATGGGTCGCGGACGCCCGTCCGGCAAGTCCCTTCATCCTGCGGCGCTGTGCGCGCTACGGTCGGCATGGCGATAGCGTTCGATCCTGACCAGTTCGCGGCCTTTCCGGGGCCGGTCTTCCGGCTTTTTGCGGATGGCGAACCGCTGGCGCCCCTGAACGAGGCCGCCCAGTCCCTGGCCCTGGAGGAAAGCGACCGCGAGCAACTGTCCGACGCCGCGTCCGGCGCTGTTCAAGGAGAGGCTGCCGGTGTTTCAACGCTCAAACTGGCGGATCGTGGCGTGACGGGTCCGCTGGCCTCTGTCCTGCGCCGCATCGATTTCCTGATCCTGCCCGACGCGCATGGCGCGGCCCTTCTGGTGGGGCTGGACCTCAGCGAGGAGGAGGCCCTGCGTTTCGCGCTGACAGAGTCGCGCAGGCTTTATAAGGATATCGCCGATCTGGTGGCGGATTTCGCTTGGGAAACCGACGCCGAGGGCCGCTTCGCCTTCGTGTCGAGGAAGGGGGCGTTCGGATACTCGGCGCAGGATCTGGTGAACCGGGATCCGGGCGACTTCCTGCTGCTGCCGCAGACGGCATCGGCGCGCCTGCCGTTCGGAACGCGGACTCCGGTGCGCAATGTCGATGTCTGGCTGCGCGATCCGGGCGGTCAGGCGCGTTGTATTTCCGTTTCCGCCCTGCCGGTGACGGACGAAACCGGCGCCGTTGTCGGGGCGCGCGGCCTGGGACTGGATGTCACGCTGGAGCGCACGCAGCAGGCAGACCTGGCGCAGGCGACCAACCGGGAAGATCTTGTCCGGTATGTCCTGGATCTGGCACGCAGCGAGGAAACCCATGAGGAGATGCTGGCAACGGCGGCGAAGACGCTGGCCCGGGGCGCCGGCGCGGATGCCTGTCAGATCCTGACGGTCGAGGAAGGGACTTGGCGGCCCGCCGCGCAGCACGGCGATCCGCCGGACCCGGCAGCGGGCGTGTCCGCGGCGCGGACCCTCCCGGCGGACGGCACGGTGTCGCAGGCGGAGAGCGGCGCGCTGGGGGCCGTGACGGTCTATCGCGGCACGCCGAACGGGGCGATCGTTCTGTGGCGCCGCACCAGGGCGTCTGACTGGAGCGAAGATGCGGTGTCTCTCCTGGAAGCGGTCGAGGCGCCGCTTGGCCTTGCCCTGCGGCAAATTGCCGATCAACGGGCGTTGCACCATATGGCGCGGACGGACGAACTGACGCAGTTGTTGAACCGGCGCGCCTTCATGGCCGAACTGGACCGCGCGTTGAACCGGGCGGAGCGTACCGCGGCGATGGGTGCGCTGATGTATGTCGATCTGGATAATTTCAAGCCGATCAACGACACGTTCGGGCATGAAGCGGGGGACACGATCCTCGTCCGTGTGGCGGCCCTGCTGCAAAGCCACAGTAGAGACTACGACCTCGTCGCGCGGCTCGGCGGCGATGAATTCGCCCTCTGGCTCGATGGGGCCGACGGCCCGGCGGCGCAGGATCGCGCCCGGGACCTTATCGCGGCGTTCGACGCGTTGAAGGAGCTTGGCGCGGATCCCGCGCGCCCGTTCGGCGTTTCGATCGGGATCGCGCTTCACCGGCCGGAGGGAGGTCCGGGCTTGCAGCGGATTTTGAATGCTGCGGATGCGGCGATGTACCGGGCCAAGAAAGACGGCAAGAATACATTTCAGATTGAGGAAAGCGCGGACGGGCAACAATGAACGACCGGATGCCTGAGAAACTGAGTTATGAGGAGTCCAAGAGCTTGGCGCGGGACGGCGATCCGGCCGTCCGGAAAGCCTTGGCCCGTCATCCGGATACCAAACCGGAGGTCCTGTATTACCTGGCGGAGGACGCGGACGCGGGCGTCCGGCGCGAGATAGCGGCCAACGCCCAGACACCGGTGCAGGCGGACCTTTTGCTGGCGGGCGATGCGGAGGAAGAGATCCGTGCCGTGCTGGCCGAAAAGATCGGCCGTCTGACCCCGGGCCTGACCGAATCCGACCGCGCGCCGGTTGCAGACTTCATGCTGCAAACCCTTGAAACGCTGGCGAGGGACCAGGTCGTGCGTGTCCGGGCCATTCTGGCCGAAGCCTTGAAGGATGTCGCCGATGCGCCCGCCTCGGTGATTCTGGAACTGGCCGGTGACGCCGAGCTGAAGGTCAGCGGTCCGGTTTTGCGGTTCTCGCCCGTCCTTACGGATGCCGACCTGATATCGATCATCCAGGCGGGCGCCGCGCAGGGGCAGCTTTCGGCCATCGCCGGGCGGGCGGGGGTCCCGGCGTCGGTTTCCGATGCGCTCGTCGCGTGCGGAGACGACCGCACGGTCGCCACCCTTTTGACCAACGGCTCGGCACAGATCCGGGAAGAAACGTTGGATGCCTTGGTCGACCAGGCTCCGGACCGGCCGGGCTGGCATGCGCCGCTGGTGGATCGCCCACTCTTGTCGCTGCGCGCGGCCCGGCACCTGGCGGGATTTATAGCGGCGGACTTGATGGCCCGGCTGCAGGCGCGGACGGATCTGGCCCCGGAGACGCTGGACGCCATCACGCAGGCGGTCGCCAAGCGCATGGAAGAGGAGGATCGGGGGACCGACGGCGGCGGCCCGGATCTGGTCGATCCCGACTGGGCGCAGGAAGACGTTTCCGAAGAGGACATGATCGCCCTGCACAGCGCGGGGAAGCTGACCGAAAGCGCCCTTTCCGGCGCTCTCGAGCAGGGCCGGAAACGTTACGTGGAGGCTGCCCTGTCCGCCATGGCGACCATTCCCCGGGCGGCTGTGGCGAAGATCATCGCGCGGCGCAGCCCAAAGGCGGTCGTCGCGCTGGCCTGGAAGGCGGGTCTGTCGCCGGCGATATCGGGTGGGTTGCAGATACAGCTGGCGGGCATTCCGCCCGACAAGGTGCTTCTCGCGGACGGCGCGGAGGAATGGCCGATGAGCGACGAGGACATGGACTGGCAGTTGGAGTTTTTTCTGTCGGGTTGATGCTCCGCGACAGCGCGCCTGCGAAACCGCAACGGGTTGGGGTCTAACCGTTTCATGGTCACAGAGATTGAGATACGGGCGGCAGAGCCGGCGGATTTGCCTGGCCTCGGCCGGCTCTATCACCAACTTCATCCACACGACGCCACCCTGCAGGCAGAGCATGCCGAGCGGATTCTAAGACGCTTCATGCAAATCGAGGGCAGTGCCGTCTATATTGCGATCGATGCGGGGGTCATCGCATCGACCTGCGCCCTCGCCGTCATTCCCAACCTGACGCGGGGCGGTATGCCCTATGGCGTGATCGAAAATGTCGTGACCGACAGCGACCACCGCCGGCGCGGGCACGGCGCCAGGGTTCTGCGGCACGCAATCGAGGCGGCCTGGGCCTGCGGTTGCTACAAGACAATGCTGCTGACCGGGTCCAAAGACCCGGCAACGTTCCGTTTCTATGAGGCCGTCGGGTTCGAGCAATCCAAGACGGGTTTTCAGATCCGGCGGACGCCGTCCCGGGACGGGTGATCGCGCCCGTCCATGCCCTGGATTACATCGACGGTTCCGGAATGCCGTTCTGCTGACAACAGGCGGTGACGGTATTGCGCAACAGGCACGCGATGGTCATCGGCCCGACACCGCCCGGCACCGGTGTGATGGCGCCGGCGACCTGAGAGGCCGCCTGGAAGTCGACGTCGCCGACCAGCCGGGTGCCGCCGTCCGGCTTCTCGATCCGGTTGATCCCGACATCGATCACGACCGCGCCGGGCTTGATCCAATCGCCCTTGATCATTTCCGGCCGGCCGACGGCAGCCACCAGAATATCCGCTTCGCGGCATTCGGCGGGCAGATCGGCGGTGCGCGAGTGGGCGACCATAACGGTGCAGCTTTCCTGCAGCAGCAGGTTGAACATCGGCTTGCCCACGATGTTGGAGCGTCCGACGACAATCGCTTTCTTGCCGGACAAGTCCCCGCCGAAGTGATCCTTCAGCATCAGCAAACAGCCGAGCGGCGTGCAGGGAATGAGCCCTTCTTTGGACCCGGTGGCCAGGCGTCCGACGTTGACGAGGTGAAAGCCGTCCACATCCTTGTCGGGATCGATGGCCGTGATGACCGCCTGGTCGTCCATATGGGGGGGCAGCGGCAGTTGCACCAGAATGCCGTTCACAGCCGGGTCGGCATTCAATTCCGCGACCTTCGCCAGCAGGGTTTCCTGGCTGGTGTCGGCAGGCATCTTGAACTCGAAGCTCTGCATGCCGGCTTCGACGGTCTGTTTGCCTTTGTTCCGGACATAGACCTGACTGGCGGGATCTTCGCCGACCAGAACCACGGCAAGGCCCGGCGTGACGCCATGGTCGGCCTTCAGCGTGTCTACCGCCGTTTTGACCCGTGCGCGCACACCGGCCGCGAAAGCCTTGCCGTCGATGATTTGCGCCTGCGCGTTGTCTCCGCCGTCCATGCCGATCTCACCCTCAATGTTCAGGAAAATGCGAAAGTACCACCGTTGTCCGGCCCGGCTGTAGCCAACCGGCCGGATACGGCGTGACAGACCTTAGTGCGGCTGGGCGGACGGGAAATGACCGTCAGCGACGTTTTCCGCAGCGACCACGCCGCGCATGATGCGCCGCCGCAGCCCCGGCGCCCCCTCGCACGTCGGGCCGGGTCGATGCCGCCGTGCCAAGGGGCCTACAGGCCGCGATAGAGGTTTCCGAGCACGCCTTGGATGAAAATGATGATGAAGATCAGGATCACCGGCGAGATGTCGATGCCGCCGAGGTTCGGCAGGAACCGCCGGATCGGCGCCAAAGCAGGTTCGGTGATCCGGTAAAGGAAGCTTCCGATCGTGTAGACGATCTGGTTGGAGGTGTTGACCACGTTGAAGGCCACCAGCCAACTCAGCACCGCCGAAATGATGATGCACCAGAGATACAGGTTCAGGGCCATGACGACGACCTGAAGAAGCGGCCCCAGAATAGTGTCCATGAAGCGGGAATCCTTACCGGTTGCAACGCCCTAATAGATAAAGCCGCGCTTGTCCCGCCGCAAGCGGTGAAGCGCCCGGGCGCGGTGCGGCAGATCGGGCGGCGGCGCTTGTTTCGGCGCTTGACAAGATCGGACGCCCTCAACATATTCCGCCGCGGTTCGGCCATAGGCGTCGGACCGATCTGGTGAGGGGCCGTAGCTCAGTTGGGAGAGCGCGTCGTTCGCAATGACGAGGTCAGGGGTTCGATTCCCCTCGGCTCCACCAAGCCCTCAAGCAGCGAAGCGGTGGGGCAAAACGGTTAGTATACCATCTCCGTGATACTTCCTTTGGATCTGCAAGGACGCATGCCGTTCTGCCGCAGCGGCTCATCGTACGACTAGAATCTGTCCGGATTTCTCGCTGTAAAAGACGCGAGCTTCCGTGGCTCCGTTGCTGGATTCCCTCATTCGGCATGGATCAGTGTTTCCCATCCAGACATAGTCCTTTAGAATTATAGCTCTATTGATTTAAGTATCTATGAGTCGCTAGACTTAAGGATGTAAAGACCAAGAGTCGATGACGGGCACGCGCCGTTCTACGGCTCCGAAAAGAACCGACTTGAAATCTCTTCTGAAGAACAGCGCCTGCCGAGAAACAAGAGGTTCAGATGGCTACCACGACATTAGTTTACACCGTTCGTAGCAACGACAATTCCGTTACGACGGCCCTTCCGGTTACGTCGACCTCAGTGAATCAGTCTGTCAGTGCTACGGACGACATCGGGCGCGAGATATCATTCGATACGACCGCTTCTGACCTGACTGTGACTCTCCCCTCCGTGACTTCCGCCGGGAATGGATATCACGTGCTCTTACGCAACGTTGGCACCGGTATTCTGACCGTTGACCCTGAAGGTAGCGAAACCATCGATGGCGATTTGACTGTCGAGTTGACGACCGATGAGGTGCGTTGGATCCGCTGTGATGGCGTATCTTGGCGAAGCATCGCAGACTTTACCGGTCTGCAAGGGCGAGCGCCAAACCCGAACTTGTTGTTCAATGGCAACTACTCGGTGGCCCAACGCGGTACGAGTTTCACGGCGACTACGTCACCGGCGAACAATGACGATACCTACCTATTGGACCGTTGGCTTCTGCTAAGTGACGGCGACGACATAGTGGACGTCTCGCAAGACGTCAGCACCATTCCGTCTGGGGGTTTCGCTAGCGCCAAGTTGGAAGTTGTGACGGCCAACCGGAAATTCGGTCTTCTGCAAATCGTCGAAGCTCGAAACGCGGTCGCCGTCATCGGACAGAGAGCTTCTCTTTCCTTTAGAGCCAGGGCCGGGGCAGGCAATGCCACGTTGGACACCGTGCGGGCCGCCGTGCTGGCATGGGATGGGGTTGCGGACGCTGTTACGTCGGACGTTGTTAGCAACTGGGGTATCGAAGGTCAAAACCCGACGCTAGTAACAAACTGGGCGTATGAAAACACGGCTCAGGGCATTTCGCTTTCTGAGTCTTTCCAGACTTTCACCATCGAAAACATCGCAATCGACACAGCCGGCGCTGAGAACGTTGCGGTTTTCATCTGGGCCGACAGCAGCAGTGCAACGGTTGGCGACGCCGTTTTCATTTCCGATGTAAAACTTGAGGCAGGTCAAGCCGCGACGGCGTATGAAGCTCGGCCCATCGATGACGAACTGCGTTTGTGCCAAAGGTATTTCTTCCAACTAACTGCGGATGCTGCTGGCGATGAGATTACCGTGGCTGCCGGCCAAAATGCGAATAGCGCTGCTGGTGCTTTCCTATTTCCTGTCCGCATGAGGGCTGTTCCCAGTTTCTCGTCAACGGGAACTGCGGGTGATTTTAACATAGTCTCGTCGGGCGGCCCTACTGCTTGCACAAGCGCGCCGATTAGCCGTAGCGGAGACAGCCTGCTGGCCGCCTCTATTCAGTTTCTTGCAACCGGTTCGACAGCTGCCAATCAAACTTCGATTTTAGCGTTCTCGACGGCGGACGCTTTTCTGGCATGGGATGCCGAACTCTGATCATTTGGAGCAATACGAATTCTCTGTCAAAGGCTGCTCGATAGGTAACGACAACAGAGTATGAATTGCTTTCACAAACCACCCAGTTTTGAGGCTGCACAAGCCTCGTTTTTGTATAGTTTTCGCGTAGTTCGGAGCCTTCTGGTCAAGCTCGGTCAGGCACCGTTAAAACCTCTACGTCTGCGCGGTGTTGGAACCTTCGCCTTGATCTTTAAGAGCCGTTTCTGACCCTCCCATAATCTTTCCTGCTTGGGCAGCTATTGAACCGTTGTCTTTGGCCGGTGGCAGTCCAGATGCGCGAGCGCGTCGATTCACACACTGCGAAATCCGTATGCGTGACGTTTGAGTTTTGCCGCGATGTCGAAAGGCATCGCCTTTTGCGACTCGACAAGCGTAGGCAGGGCCATTCAAAAAAGGATCTGACAAGAAAAATAGTAAGAATGCATGGCCAGTGTTACATCAGGAAAAGGAGGCACCTTACCCTGATCGATAACGACCGTACTTGCCAAAAAAGGTGCGGCTTTCCTCGCCCTTTAAGACTGTTTTCGTAACTGGGTCAGCAGGGTTTTTGCGTCCTCTACGGAAAGATCCAGTGCGGATTTGACCCGCATTTCGTGCAGCGCGTGGCAGAGAGTGACGGCATTTCGGCCGCCGTCCCGCAGAACGCGTTTTGCATCCTTGAGGGCGTCTTCGATATCGGATTCGCTTAGCTCGGCGGGTGTGCCCTTCGCCGAATCCGAGAAGGCATAGTCTCCGCCCTTGATGTGCTGAACATAGTCCATATCGCTCTGACCGACATGCCTGACCAGCCAGTCGGCCAGGAACGCGGCGACGGCGGCACGGTCGATGTAGGCGGGATCCTCCTTCATCACGATCTGAATCGCACGGAAGTAGCGCCGGAACATCAAATGCCGTTCGCGGTGGGCGTAGAAGCCGGCGTATCCGTAGTCGACCATCAAACGCTCTTCACGGTCAAAATGGTACGTCGCATAGTCGTTGATCAGGTCGATAGTCAGCGCCGCGATCGAGGGCGGGCGGTTTTCCTGTAACTCCAGGGTCAGCTTGTTCAGCAGTTTGACGAGTTCCTTATGATCGGAATCGATCAGCTTGATCCCGGTCTTGGGCACATCGGACCAGGAAACGCTTGGACCCTCCGTCAGATTTACGCCGCCGACGGTGTCGTCAAGAAGAGTTCGGTTTTGCTCAACTGTTGTCATGGCATTCGGGCAACTTCATGGAACCTCAGTTATCTGGGCCTGCCCTTACGGCATGGAGAAATGCGTGGCCTACGAACGCGGACGATTGAACTCAACCATCAACTCGTCTCGCTCCATCAGCTTGCAGCACGCGTCCGCAATCACTTGTGCGAATTTGGTGCCGGCACCTTCGGCGATGACCCGCATCGCCCGTTCCGGACCCTGTGCCGCACGATACGGGCGGTGGGTGAGCATGCTGTCGACCGTGTCCGCGACGCCCAGGATTTGTGCTTGAATCAATATGTCGTCACCTTTCATCCCGCCTGGATATCCGGAACCGTCGATCCGCTCGTGATGTTGGTGAACGATCTCCGCAACGGGCCATGGAAAGGAAATCTCTCGCAGGACCGAGTAGCCCATGGTGCTGTGCGCCTTGACGAGTTCGTATTCGGTTGGGGTTAGTTTGGCCGGTTTGGCCAAGATCTCGGCAGGGATTCCGACTTTTCCAATATCGTGCAGTGTCGAGCCGACCCGCAGTCCTTCGATCGTGTCGTGATCCAGCCCAATCTCCTGCCCGATGCGGCGCGCGATGCGCGACACATTTTGCTGATGGCCGACAGTGTACAGGTCGCGGATCTCAATGACACGGGATAGAGCATTGATTGTTCGAAGCAGTACGTGTGCGAACTCGTCCATGCAATCGACCAATTATTGGAAGTAATTCTTGAAACACTAAATGGTTTTGGTTGTTGAAACAACTGCTGGTCCGGACTCTGGCTTGGCTGCGGGGGTCGGTCTTGCGGACACAGCGCGCGCCATCGGGGCGGTGTTCCAGCGGTACGCTACAAAGGATTCTTTGTCTGAGGCGACGGAACAGGATCGGCTCGATGCCGAGAGGCCGCTGAAGCGGGCCGATGGAGAAAGACCGCGCACTACTGCGACGTTCTCGAGCAAAAGGCCCGATCCCGGGGTCTTGAAGGCTGACGGGGCGGACTGAGTTCCCTACATGAAAGATTCCCGCCGCCTATCCGGCCGATCCCGGCAGCGCCGGCTGCGCCATTGCTCGGACTTCTTCGGGCGTCTTGCCGGTTTCTCGCAAGACCTCAATCGTTAGCGCTTTGTCCCGCTTGCTGAGACGTGCGCCCTGTTCATCGGCTATTAATCCATGATGGTGGTATTTGGGGGTCGGCAGTGCGAAGAGCGCCTGCAGTATGCGATGGATATGGGTAGAGGCCAGCAGTTCCTCGCCGCGGGTCACCAGGGTGACATGCTGCAGGGCGTCGTCGACGGTGACCGAAAGATGATAGCTGGTCGGCGTCTCCTTACGGGCTAGGACAACGTCGCCGCAGAGGGCGCCGTCTGCGGCAATGACGCCTGCCTCTTCGTCTTCGAACTGCAGCGGACCGGTCATCATGACCGCGCGGTCCATGTGAAGCCGCAGGGCGTGAGGTTCCCCTGCCTCGATACGCTGCTTCGCCTCCCGCCAATCCAGGTGCTTGCAGATGCCGGGATAGAGCGGGCCGTCGGGACCGTGGGGCGGGCCGTGCGGTGCGCTCTGCGCGGCGGCGATCTCGGCCTGAATGTCTTTCCGCGTGCAGAAACAGGGATAGAGCAAGCTGCCCTCTTCCAGCACGTGGATGAACTCGTCGTACAGCTCGAAGCGCGCGGACTGGCGCACCACCTCTCCATCCCAGTCGAGCCCCAGCCATTCCAGGTCGCGCAGGATTGCATCGGTATGTTCCGGCCGGCAGCGGGTGGTGTCGATGTCTTCAATCCGCAGCAGGAAGCGCCCACCGGCGTCCCGCGCTTTGCGGTGCGCGAACAGCGCCGAATAGGCGTGTCCCAGGTGCAGGCGGCCTGTCGGGCTCGGCGCGAACCGTGTTGTCAGCGGCGGCTTTGGGATGAGTGAATCGAGATCGTAGTCCATCATGCCTGTCCGGAACGGCCGGACCCTATGGCCGGCTGAAACACAATGCTGGCCTAACCGGACCGCAGGCCGTAAGTCAAATGCTTCGGCGTGCGAGGGGCAAGAAGCGTGGACAAGGCGACACTGATCAAAGGGTTGAATGAGGTTGCCGCGCAGGACCCGCAGGTCGCGGCGGGTCTCGACCTGGTCGGCTATCCCGAGCCGCGGACCGCGCCCGGCGGGTTTCCCGCCCTGTTGTCGATCATCGTCAACCAGCAGATTTCCAAGGAGGCGGCGCGGGCCATCCTTGGGCGCTTGGAAGACCTGATGCCGGGGACCGGGCCCGATGCGTTTCTCTCCCAGCCCGATGAGGCGCTTCAGGCCGCCGGCCTGTCGCGCCCCAAGATCCGGTATGGAAGGGGTATCGCCGAAGCGCTCGTTACCGGCCATGTCCGCCCGGAGGCGTTTCCGGATATGGAGGATGCGGCCGTCATCGAGGCGCTGACCGGGCTGAAGGGTATCGGCCTGTGGAGCGCTGAGATCTATTGCATGTTCTCCCTGGGCCGCCGCGACCTTTTCCCCGGCGAGGACATCGCCTTGCAAGAGGCGATGCGGCGCCTGAAAGGGCTGGAGGAACGGCCGAAACCGAAACATGCCCGCGAACTGGCGGCAGCCTGGTCGCCGTGGCGCAGCGCCATGGCGGTCTTTCTGTGGCACTACTATCGCGGCGCGCCGGCATAGCGATCAAAGGAAAGAATGGATCATGCTGATGGATCTTGAAGGACCCGAGATGGAGCCGCTGTCGGGCGGGCCGCCGCGGCATCTGGTGGTGCTGCTGCACGGGTTGGGTGCCGACGGCAGCGATCTGATCGCGCTGGCGCCGCATCTGGCGCGGGTTCTGCCCGATGCGCATTTCATCTCCCCCAACGCGCCTTTTCCCTGCGACATGGCGCCGTACGGCCGGCAATGGTTCTCCCTTCAGGACCGGGATCCCCCTGTGATGCTGTCCGGCCTGCGCATGGCGGCACCCATCCTGGACGGCTTTCTGGACCAGCAGATGACGCGCTTCGGCCTTGCGCCCGGTTCGGTGGCGCTGGTGGGGTTCAGCCAGGGCACGATGATGAGCCTCTATGTCGCACCCCGGCGCGACACGGCGCTCGCCGCGGTCGTGGGATTCTCCGGGGCGATGCTGGGCGGAGAAAGTCTCGCGGCGGAAGGCCGTAGCTGGCCTCCTGTCCTGCTGATCCACGGGGACGCGGACCCGGTCGTTCCGGTGCAGGCGACACCGGCGGCAGGCAGTGTTCTGCAGGACGCGGGATTTGCCGTTGAAACCCTGATTTGCCCCGGTGTCGAACATACGATCGATCCGGCGGGTCTGACCCGGTGCATCGAGTTCTTGCCGAAGCACCTCGTTTAGCGAGGGCGGGAGGGCGCGGATACTGGAGGTCCGCATCCCATTATTACAGGACGGTTATCATTATTACGGGTTAGTGATAATTTACTTGCCGCATGGATGGCCTTGTTGTCCCGCTCAAACGAATCCGTGTAGGTTGCGATCAACCTTGGCAAGGGCGGCCCCGCTGAAAACGGGAGTGGCAGTGCGGTGTATAGCGCCTTGAACGAATGTCCGGCTTTGGTGCTGAATGCGGATTTCAGGCCGCTCAGTTATTATCCTTTGTCGATATGGGGCTGGCAGGATGCGGTGAAGGCCGTGATCTGCGACAGGGTGTCGGTGCTTTCGGAATACGATACCGAAGTGCACAGTCCCAGTTTCACGATGCAACTTCCCAGCGTGATCGCCCTCAGAGACTATATAAAGCCGGCCCGCAGGCCGGCTTTTACGCGTTTTAACGTCTTTTTGCGCGACAAGCTGGACTGTCAGTATTGCGGGGAAAGCTTCCCGGCTCAGGATTTGACCTTCGACCATGTCGTGCCGCGCAGCCAGGGCGGCAAAACGACCTGGGAGAATGTGGTCACCGCCTGCTCACCCTGTAATCTGCGCAAGGGTGGCAGGACGCCTGAACAGGCGCACATGCCGCTGCGCCGCCCGGCCAGGCAACCGTCCACCTTCCTGCTGCAGGAGAACGGACGGTCCTTTCCGCCAAACTTCCTGCATGAAAGCTGGAACGACTATCTCTACTGGGATACCGAACTGGAACGGTGATCGGCGCTGTCGGCCGTCCCGACCGCCGCCCGGTCTCTGAGGCGTTTCTCCGCTTCCCGAATTGCAAAACAACGCATGGCGCGCGCGTCCCGTGCCGGGAAGTAGGCGATGGCGCGCCGCCAGTTCAGGATCGCTTCGCAAACCCCGGGCCGGGCCGGCCATGCCGCCACGATCTTGTCGCAGCTTTGCGTCAGCAGAAAACGAACGCGCTCGGCGTTTGGATCGAGGTTGTCGGCCGCCAGATCGGCCAGCGCGGCAAAGAGACAGGTCGTCAAAACCGTGTCTTCGGCCTCCGCGGCGCGAAGGGAAGATAGCACCTTTTCAAAGGACGCGGTTGGCACGTCGGCGACTGCTCCAGGGATTTGTTGCCTGCCCGAATGAATGTCATGATTCTCCTTCGCTGCCTATGGGTCAGCGACGGCGCGGCGCGGAGAAATCAAACCCGTTCGGAAAGCCAGATGGCGAGTTTGGAGGCCCGTTTCACCACTTGGGTCAGAACGGGATAGCCTGGGGCCTGCTCGGCGCCCTCGGCATAGCCGATATCGCGATGTTCCTGCTCCTCGGCGCGGAACTCTTCGATGACGGCCTTCAGCTCCGCTTCATCCTGGCCCAGGCTATCGGCCTGCGCGGCATAGTGCTCATCGATGACTTCCTCGACGGCGACGGTACAGGCCATGGCCGCTTTTTCGCCCAGCAGTGCGGTACCCGCCCCCAAAGCATAACCGGCGGCGTGCCAAAGGGGGGCCAACGCGGTGGGGCGTACGCGGCGCGCCGGCAGCATCTCGTTGAAGGTGTCGAGGTGCCGTTGTTCCTGTTCCGCCATGTGCCGGATCAGCGGGGCGGACTTGGTTCGGCTTAGAACGGCGAGCTGGCCGGCATAGATACGGGCCGCGCCGTATTCGCCGGCCTGATCGACGCGGATCATCCTCTCGACGGCGGGCCGCGGCCGCGGGTCGCCGGGCAGCCGGGCGGGCCGGCCGGCTGCCGTTTCGGGGGACTGATTGCCGCTCTTCTCGCTCACACCTGCTTTTCCTGTCTCGCTTCGACCACCGCCTGTCGGACCAGGGCGAAAATCCCCGCCGCCGCCGCCAGCGCCAGCAGCATATTGTATCCTGCCATGGAAATGCCGAACAGGGACCATGCCACCTCGTCGCATCGGATGACCGGTGCGCTCATGATGGCATCGCGGAGCGCGTTGATATCAAGATCGTTCAAGGCGCCACTAGAGCATGACGCCGGCCCTTCCCACCATGCTACTTCTACACCGACATGGTAAAAGGCGATTGCGGCGCCCGCTAAAACCACGAGGCCTGCCAAGGTCACCATACCCGCCAGGATAGGAGGTTTTCGCCGCGCATAGAACGCGAGGCCCGCCACGCCCAGTGCGATCCACCAGGCAAGCCGCTGATACTGGCACAGGGCGCAGGGCAGGATGCCCAGCACATGTTCAAAGAAATAGGCCGTCCCCAGCACGCCCCCGCAAAACAGCATGATTAGCAAGGGGGTGTTTTCCAGGGTCAGAAACTGCCGCATGGACGTTGCTCCGGTCGCCATGATCGTGACCTTACAATATCCATTTAAGCGCAACAAAGCCCCCGACCAAGAGGACGAAGAAGAGTGTCGTCATCAGGCCGAAACGCTCTTCGATCAGCGTGCGGACCGGTCCGCCGAACTTCCACAGAATTGCCGACACGGCGAAAAAGCGCGCGCCCCGGCTGACGATCGATGCCAGGATGAAGACGACAAGATCGAGTTCCATGGCGCCTGACGCGATGGTCACGACCTTGAACGGCAGGGGCGTGAGCCCGCCGCCGATGACGATCAGCCAGCCATACTCCGCGAACGACTCGCGGGCGACATCCAGCGCGGATTCATGCCCATAGAAAGCAACGATCGGTTTCCCGATCGCTTCGAACAATCCGTAGCCGATCAGGTAGCCACCGACGCCGCCCAACACACTCGCCACGGTGCAAATCGTCGCGATGCGCAGAAAGCGCTCGCGTTTTGCCAACACCATGGGGATCAGCATGACGTCCGGTGGGATCGGGAAAATCACGCTTTCGATAAATGAGACGAAGGCAAGCCAACGCTCCGCGAAACGGTGCGCGGCAAGTTCCATCGTCCAGTCGTAAAGCCGGCGGAGTGGTGAGAAGATGATACGAACCATGGGGCCCTGGAACTGGTCAGACATCAATGCCGTCCCAGGCCCGGGAGCCTCGTAATCCGGCGCAGGTTATCTAGCGCCTGTCATCCATGTTTACCAGTGTTTAGCGGACCGTGCGCGGCATAAACCGCACCGGCCACGGACGGCTTATCTCGGCTTGTAAGCCTGTTTCACCACGCGCTCGCCCTCTTCGGTCTCATACGGCATCAACGTTCCGATTAGGGCGTATATGCCGGAGTTTGCATCCCCCTTGTCCAGGGGAATGACAGCCAGACCGGCGACAAGCACCAGCCATAAGGCAAGACCAATGCCGATGCCGATTGCGGCGGGGCGGCCAATCAAGCGGCGTCTACCCAAAGCAACAGCCATCTCAGTACCTCATAATTCTAGAAACCAATTACTCTTCCTGACCGCCGATGTGGGTATTGCGCTTGGTGAGGACAAGCGGCAGCGAGATCGTTTCAGATCAACCTCTTGTGAGCGGTGGCCGGGTAGTCAGAGGCCAGCGGCGCAATAGATCCCGGCGCGAATTTGAGCTCGCCAGTTCCTGCCGGTCCCGGTTTGATGTGAGCGCCGGAACCGAACGAGGTGCGGCGTTGAGAGTCGGCCATGGCGGCCCGGTGACTCGCGTCTCCGTTACAAGACTACGGGATTGTCGTTTTCCCAGTAACGTCCTTGCCCCCGAGAGGCGATTCCTGTACGTAATCCGCTACTTAGATACCGGCGTCGGCGGTGGGCAGGTCTTTCGGGGGCGTTTAACCGGTATCGAGCTGCGCTGAATAGAACACCGAAGAGGATCGAAAGGGATGGCTCGAAACAAGATTGCGCTCATTGGCGCAGGAAATATCGGCGGCACACTCGCACTGCTGGCCGGTTTGAAGGAACTGGGGGATGTTGTCCTTTTCGACATCGTAGATGGTATTCCACAAGGCAAGGCGCTGGACATTGCCGAGGCGTCGCCGGTCGAAGGTTTCGATGCGTCCGTGGCGGGCGCCAAGAGTTACAGTGCGATCAAGGGTGCGGACGTCATCATCGTTACGGCCGGGGTTGCGCGCAAGCCTGGGATGAGCCGCGACGATCTGATCGGCATCAACACCAGCGTCATGAAATCGGTCGGTGAAGGCATTAAGAAAAACGCCCCCAATGCTTTCGTGATCTGTATTACCAATCCGTTGGACGTGATGGTCGGGGTTTTGCAGAAAGCTTCCGGCCTGCCGACCAACAAGGTTGTTGGAATGGCTGGCGTTCTGGACTCCGCTCGGTTCCGGTACTTCCTTGCCGACGAGTTCAATGTTTCCGTGGAGGACGTCTCGGCCTTCGTGCTGGGCGGCCACGGCGACACCATGGTGCCGTTGATCCGCTACTCGACCGTCGCCGGTATCCCGGTGCCGGATCTTCTCAAGATGGGGTGGTCGACGAAGAAACGTATCGCGGACATCATCCAGCGCACCCGTGACGGTGGGGCGGAAATCGTCGGTCTTCTGAAAACGGGATCGGCCTTTTACGCTCCGGCCTCCTCCGCAATCGTCATGGCCGAGTCCTACCTGAAGGATAAGCGTCGTTTGCTACCGGCCGCGGCCTATTGCAACGGTCAGTACGGTGTGCGTAATCTGTATGTCGGCGTTCCCTGCATCATCGGGGCGAACGGGGTTGAGAAGATCGTGGAGATCTCCCTGAACGCGGCAGAGAAGAAGATGCTGCAGAAGTCCGTAGATGCGGTGCAGGTCCTGAACAAGGTCGTCGCCGATATGGAGAAGAAGGGCGGACAACCGGCGGCCAAAGCCGCGCCAGCGAAGAAGGCCGCTTCAAAGAAAGGGTCGGCAAAGAAGGCTGCTGCGAAAAAGGCCAGTGCTAAAAAGGCCGCGGCCAAAAAGTCGGCTGCAAAGAAGGCCGCCGCTAAAAAAGCCACTGCCAAGAAAGCCGCTGCTAAGAAGGCCGTAGCCAAAAAGGCTGCAGCAAAGAAAGCTGTCGCCAAGAAGGCGCCTGGCAAGAAGGCGGTAGCTAAGAAGGCCACGGCGAAGAAGGCTGGTGCGAAGAAGGCTGGAGCGAAAAAGGCTGCGGCCAAGAAAGCGCCTGCAAAGAAAGCGGCAGCCAAGAAGGCTTCCGCGAAGAAGGCTCCGGCAAAGAAAGCAGCCGCTAAGAAAGCGACCGCAAAGAAAGCCGCAGCGAAGGTAGCACCGGCAGCTCCCGCGGCGAAGGCAGCGCCACCGAGCCCGCCGCCGCCCGCCAGCAAGCCGCCGGAAAGCAAGTAACACTTACGAAAATCTAACAGTGTCAGCGGGCCGCATCTCCAATGAGAATGCGGCCCGTTCTTGTTTCGAGAGATAGGTAATGGTCGGCGCGAGATGTCCGGCCGATAAATCCGAATTGTGGGAATGAGAGTGTGGCTGCCGAAGAATTGCTGACCAGAGCGAAGCAGGCATTGTCTCGCGGCGACGGCAACCAGGCGATCGCCGTGTTGAACGCGTTGCTGCGTGACCAGCCGCAACATCCCGAAGCGTTATACCTCCTGGCGCTCTGTGCCGAACTTGCCGGTCGTGGCGACGAAGCGGAACGACTTCTGGCGCTGGCATATGAAGCCGATCCCCGCTCTGCGCCCATCGCGTTCGCCCTTGGGACCTACACAACGGTGCGAGATCCCGATCGGGCGATGGCGTTGTTTCGCGCGGCGATATCTGCGCAACCCGACTTTGCGCCGGCCTTGACGGCGATGGGCAATCAGTACCGAGCGAAGGGGTTGCTGGGGGCAGCACGCGATCACTATCAGGCTGCGCTGCGTGCCGATCCGACATTGGTGGAGGTCGAGACCAATCTCGGTTCGGTCCTGCACGATCAGTTCGCCCACCGCGACGCGCTCCACCACCATGATCGGGCGATTGCCGGGAAACCCGACCTGGCCTTGGCGCACAGCAATAAACTGTTGGGAATGCATTACGCCGATCATGTCTCTCCGAAGACGCTCTACGCTGAACATCTTTCCTGGGCGGAGACGATCGAAGCCGATAAAGTCGGCACCCTCTCGTCCCGGAACAAGCAGCCGCACGGCAAGGATGCGAATCCGGACCGGCCGCTTCGCGTCGGGTACTTGTCGCCCGATTTTCGGGTTCATCCGGTCGGGTGGTTTTTCCAGACGCTGTTGGCGCATCACCGATCCGACCGGATCGAAAGCTATTGTTATGCGCTGAATGAGCAAAGCGATGAACAGACGGCGTTGATTCGAGCCGCCGCGCTGCATTGGCGTCCCGTATCGCGGCTCGACGACGGCGCCGTCGCGGATCAGATCCGCCACGACGGGATCGACATCCTGGTCGATCTGGCCGGCCATACCGGCGGGAACCGGCTTGGTGTCTTCGCGGGGAAACCGGCGCCTGTGCAAGTGACGTGGCTCGGCTATCCGGATACCACGGGCATGCGGGCCATGGACTATCGCCTGACCGACAAGATAGCCGATCCGGATGACAGCTTGGCCAGCGAAGAGTTGGTTCGGCTGGAAGGAGGCTTTCTCTGTTACCGCGCACCGGTCGATGTCGCCGTCGACAAACCGGCTGCGGTCGGGCGGGGCGTCGTATTCGGCTCCTTCAACAACCTTGCAAAGCTGAACGACGCGGTCGTCGATTGCTGGGCGGAGATTTTGCGGCGCGTTCCCGACTCACGATTGGTGCTGAAGGCCCGCTCCTTCGCGGATCCGGACACGCGCGCCCGCTGTGTCGGCGTCTTTGGCGCGCGCGGTGTCGATGGGGCGCAACTCGACCTGCGCGACAGAACCCGTGACTTGCGGGATAGCTTCGCGGCTTACAACACCGTCGACATCGCGCTTGACCCCTTTCCCTATAACGGAACGACCACAAGTTTCGATGCCCTTTGGATGGGGACCCCGGTTATCGCGCTGATGGGTGACCGGCACAGTGGGCGCGTGGGGGCCAGTATTCTGACGCATCTGGGGTTGGACGAACTGATTGCACTGTCGCCGGGGGCCTATGTCGACAAGGCCGTCGCCCTGGCGCGGGACACGCCGCGCCGCGACACCCTGACACGGTCGTTGCGCGCGCAGCTCGAAAGCTCGCCGCTGATGGATGCGGCGGGTTTCGCTGAAAAGGTGGAGGCCGCCTATCGCCGGATGTGGCGTCGCTGGTGCGCTGAGGCCGACGAGCAGGCTTAAACCGCGCCCCGCCTTCATGCTAAGGGGGGAGGCGTCCGCCCGGATCCGGTCCTGCCGGTTGCACCTGCGAAAAAGGTTGTTACATTACCGCCGCGCCGCTGGGGAAGGGCTAAAACGCGGTCGGTTCCCCATGGGCATTGAGCTTGGCGCGACCACAGCTACGGGGAAGTCTTTAGCGACATGAATATCCACGAGTATCAGGCGAAGGAACTTCTGAGGAAGTTCGGCGTCGCCGTGCCGGACGGGCAGGTTGCCTATACCGTCGACGAGGCGGTTCAGGCGGCAAATGAACTGGGCGGTCCCATTTGGGTCGTCAAATCTCAGATCCATGCCGGCGGCCGCGGGGCCGGCCGGTTCAAGGACGGCGATCCCGACAAGGGCGGTGTCCGGGTCTGCAAGGCCGTTGAAGACGTGCGCGAGAATGCCAACGCCATGCTTGGGGCGACACTGGTCACCAAACAGACCGGCGCGGACGGCAAGGAGGTCAAACGCCTCTACATCGAAGATGGTTGCGACATCGCGCGCGAGCTTTACCTCTCGCTGCTGCTCGACCGCGCCACCAGCCGGGTTACCATCATGGCCTCCACCGAAGGGGGCATGGAAATCGAGGAAGTCGCCGAAGAGCATCCGGACAAGATCATCCGGGTCGCCATCGATCCGGCAACCGGCATTTCCGGCTTCCATTGCCGGCGTATCGCTTTCGCGCTGGGCTTGGAAGGCAACCAGGTCAAAAGCTGCACGAAGTTCCTGACCTCCATGTACACGGCCTTCACGCAGTTGGACGCCAGTATGGTCGAGGTTAACCCGCTGGTCGTCACCGGCGCGGGCGATGTCATCGCGCTGGACGCGAAAATGAACTTCGACGACAACGCCTTGTTCCGTCATCCGGACGTAGCCGGTATGCGCGACGAGGACGAAGAAGATCCGATGGAGCTTGAAGCGACCAAGCACGAGCTGAACTACATCAAGCTCGACGGGTCGATCGGTTGCATGGTGAACGGCGCCGGCCTGGCGATGGCCACCATGGACATCATCAAGCTGAAGGGCGGCGATCCGGCGAACTTCCTGGATGTCGGCGGTGGCGCAACCAAGGAACGCGTGACCAAGGCCTTCAAAATCATCCTCAGCGATCCGAACGTCGAAGGCATTCTGGTGAATATCTTCGGCGGCATCATGCGCTGCGATGTGATTGCCGAAGGGGTTGTCGCCGCTTCCCGCGAGGTGAACCTGCACGTGCCGCTGGTGGTGCGTCTGGAAGGCACCAACGTCGAGCAAGGCAAGAAGATCATGGCGGAATCGGGTTTGCCGATTATCTCCGCCGACAATTTGGAAGACGCCGCGGAAAAAGTCGTGGCGGCTGTGAAGGAGGCTGGCTAATGGCTGTTCTCGTCAATAAGGACACTAAGGTCATTTGCCAGGGCTTCACCGGCGCGCAGGGGACCTTCCATTCGGAACAGGCGATCGCCTACGGCACCCAGATGGTGGGCGGCGTCACGCCGGGCAAAGGCGGTTCCAAGCATCTCGACCTGCCGGTTTTCAACACGGTGTCGGAAGCCCGCGAGGCGACCGGCGCGAATGCCAGCGTGATCTACGTGCCGCCGCCTTTCGCTGCGGATGCGATCATGGAGGCGATCGAAGCGGAAATCGAATTGGCCGTCTGCATTACCGAGGGGATCCCGGTGATGGACATGGTGAAGGTGAAACGCGCGCTGAACGGCTCGAACACGCGGTTGATCGGCCCCAACTGCCCGGGCGTCATCACGCCGGAACAGTGCAAGATCGGCATCATGCCGGGCCATATCCACCGGGCCGGCAAGATCGGCGTCGTCTCGCGCTCCGGAACGCTGACCTACGAAGCGGTTGCGCAGACGACGGCGGCGGGTTTGGGCCAGTCGACCTGTATCGGTATCGGCGGCGACCCGGTGAACGGCACGAACTTCATCGATTGCCTGGAGATGTTCCTGGCCGACGATCAGACCGAAGGCATCATCATGATCGGTGAGATCGGCGGAACGGCGGAAGAAGAAGCCGCCGAATTCATCAAATCCTCGTCGGTGAAAAAGCCCATGGTCGGGTTCATTGCGGGCCGCACCGCGCCTCCGGGCAAACGGATGGGGCATGCGGGGGCAATCATCTCCGGCGGTCAGGGGACGGCTGAATCCAAGATGGAGGCGATGAGAAGCGCCGGAATATCGGTTTCGGAAAGTCCGTCGGCCCTTGGCACGACGATGCTGCAGGTGATGCAGGGCTAAAGATCTAAGAGCGCCGGGGTTCCTCCCCGGCGTTTTTCTTTGCATACGGGCTTTAACCCCATGCCGCATTTATGCGGAAATAATGATTCTATTGAGCCGGGCACGTGCTACCCTGTTGAAACAACGGGTTTTGGGGCGTAAGCCATGCCTCGGACACCGGCCTTAAAACAGTTTCGCCGTCGCGAATTTGAAGGGGAGGCAGATCATGGCCTACGTTGGGGAAACATCGCCGCTTTACACGGCCAACGAAACCTATGTCGCCGAGCTTTACCAGAAGTTCCTGAACGATCCCGCATCCATTGACCGTCAATGGGCCGATTTCTTCTCCGGCCTGGAAGATGCCGATCTCGATTTCCTCAGCGGATACCGCGGTCCAAGTTGGGGGCAACGCGGCACGACGGTGATCGGCGGCGCGGCGGATGACGGCGGGGCCCTGTCGGACACCCTCATTGCGGATGCGGACAAAGGCTCTCCCTACGAGGATGTCTTGCGGCGTCTGGCGCAAGGCGCTGCGCCGCACGCCAGTGCCTCCGAAATCCGCCAGGCCACACTGGACTCGATCCGTGCGCTGATGATTATCCGCGCCTACCGGATGCGCGGCCACTCTCTGGCGCATCTGGACCCGCTGAACCTGCACGAGCCGAGCTATCAGCCGGAGTTGGATCCGAAGACCTACGGTTTTGAAGAGAAGGACATGGATCGTCCGATCTTCATCAACTACTACCTCGGTCTCGAGTCGGCGAGCATGCGGGAGATCGTCCGGATCTGTCAGGAAACCTATTGCGGGTCGATCGGGGTCGAGTTTCAGCACATTCAGGTTCCGGAAGAAAAATCCTGGATCCAGGAACGGATCGAGGGCATCCGCAACCGAACCGAATTCACGGACCTGGGTAAGAAGACGATTTTGGAGCGCCTGACGCAGGCGGACGTTTTCGAGACCTATCTGGATAAGAAGTACCGCGGCACGAAGCGGTTCGGGCTGGACGGCGGCGAGACGCTTGTCCCGGTCATCGAACAGATCTTCAAGCGCGGCGCGCAGCTGGGTCTGCAGGAAGTAGTGATCGGTATGGCTCACCGGGGCCGGCTGAACGTGCTGGCCAATATCATGCGGAAACCCTATCAGGCGATCTTCGCGGAGTTCGAAGGCATCAACACCTCGCCGGAGGACGTCCAGGGATCCGGGGACGTCAAATACCATCTGGGAACCTCCGCCGACCGTGAATTCGACGGCCGTGTCGTCCACCTTTCGCTTACCGCCAACCCCAGCCACCTGGAAGCGGTCAACACCGTGGTGCTGGGCAAGGTACGCGCAAAACAGCGTCAGCGCGGCGATGAAGACCGCGAGACGGTCATGGGCTTGCTGCTGCACGGGGATGCCGCCTTCATCGGGCAAGGCATCGTCGCGGAAACCTTCCTGTTGAGCGAGCTTGACGGCTACAAGACGGGCGGGACCATCCACATCGCGATCAACAACCAGATCGGCTTTACGACCGCGCCGTCGAAATCGCGTTCCTCGCCTTACTGTTCCGACATGGCGAAGATCGTCGATGCGCCGGTTTTCCACGTGAACGGAGATGATCCGGAAGCCTGCGTGCACGTTGCCCGGATCGCCATAGAATACCGGCAGAAGTTCAAGAAAGACGTCGTCGTCGACATGTGGTGCTACCGCCGCCACGGTCATAACGAAGGCGATGAACCGATGTTCACGCAACCGTCGATGTACACCCGCATCGGGGATCAGCCGCGGACCCGGCAGCTTTATGCACAGAAGTTGGAAAGTAGCGGAACGATCCCGGAAGGGACCGGCGCAAAGATTGTCGAGGAGTTTACCAATCATCTCGACAAGGAGTTTGAGGCGCGCCACTCCTACAAAGCCAACAAGGCGGACTGGCTGGAGGGCAAATGGGCCGGCCTGAGTATCGCCGAAGGCGATGCCCGTCGGGGGCAAACCGGCGTCGACATCGATCTCTTGAAAGAGGTTGGTTACGCGATCTCCGAAGTGCCTCAGAACTTCAACCTGAACAGCAAGATCGCCCGACAGCTCAACCAGAAGCGCAAGATGATCGAGTCCGGGACGGACATCGACTGGGGAACTGCCGAAGCGCTCGCCTTTGGCACATTGCTGTGTGAATCGACCTCCATCCGCTTGTCCGGTGAGGATTCCGAACGCGGTACGTTCTCGCAGCGCCACTCGGTCCTGACCGACCAGAAGACCGAGGACAAATACGTCCCGCTCAACAACATCCGGATGGGGCAGGCGCCGTTCGAGGTGATCGACAGCCCGCTCAGCGAATTCGGCCTGCTTGGATACGAATACGGCTATGCAAGCGCCGAGCCGCATTCGCTGGTGTTGTGGGAAGCGCAGTTCGGCGATTTCGCGAACGGCGCGCAGGTGATCATCGATCAGTTTATCGCCTCGGCGGAGTCGAAGTGGCTGCGTATGTGCGGTCTGGTGATGCTGTTGCCGCATGGCTACGAAGGCCAAGGGCCGGAGCATTCCAGCGCACGCTTGGAACGCTATCTGCAGCTTTCCGCGGAAGACAACTGGCAGGTCTGCAACATCACCAGCCCGTCGAACTACTTCCACGCGCTGCGCAGGCAGGTGCGCCGGAACTTCCGGAAACCACTGATCCTGATGACGCCCAAGTCGCTGTTGCGCCACAAGCGTTGTATTTCGACGCTGGCTGAAATGGCGGAAGGGTCGACCTTCCATCGGCTGCTCTGGGACGACGGTCAGTTCGAAGACCGGATGGCGAAAGACGGCGATATCAAGCGTGTGGTGGTTTGCTCGGGCAAGGTCTATTTCGACCTGTTGGAAGAACGCAACGCACGCGGCATCGACGATGTCTATCTTCTGCGCGTCGAACAGCTTTTCCCCTGGCCGGAAGCCGCTTTGGAAGCCGAACTCAGCCGGTTCCAGAACGCCGAGATCGTTTGGTGTCAGGAAGAGCCGCAAAATGCCGGTGCCTGGTTCTTTGTCGACCGTAGGCTCGAAAAGGTTCTGATCACTGTCGGCAACAAGGTTTCGACCCGGCCGCGCTACGTCGGACGGGCGGAGGCGGCGTCCCCTGCGGCGGGCCGGATGAAGGACCATGTTGCCCAACTGAAAGCGTTTGTCGATGAGGCGTTGACGGTCGACCGGCCGGAAGCACGCAAGGCCCCCGCCAAGAAAGCGGCGGCGAAGCGTGCGGCGGCGAAAAAGACCACGGCGAAGAAATCAGCCGCGCGCAAAGCTGGCGCTAGGAAGTAAACCGCTTATCTGTATCCCGGGCCGGCACGGGGGAGTCCGCAGCCGACCAAGATAGCAACGGAGCTAGAGACGAGAAATGGCCACGGAAATTCATGTCCCAACCCTGGGGGAATCCGTAACCGAAGCCAGCGTGATGCGCTGGTTCAAGCAACCGGGTGAGGCGGTGGCGGTCGACGAGCCGCTGGTCGAGTTGGAAACCGACAAGGTGACCGTGGAAGTGCCGTCGCCGGTCGCAGGGACCTTGGGCGAGATTGCCGCTGACGAAGGTGCGGAAGTCGAAGTCGGCGCGCTGCTTTGTTCGATCAGCGAAGGGGCGGCCGCGGCGGCTCCGGCGGCAAAGCCGGCCGAAGCGCCGAAAGCCGCGCCGGAGCCAGCCCCGGCAGCACCCGCTCCCGCTCCCGCTCCCGCGGCGGCGCCGGCGACGAACGATACGCTGTCGCCCGCCGTCGCCAAGATGGTGGCTGAAAACAATCTGGATGCCTCGAAAATCCCGGCGACCGGTCCGAAGGGCAATCTGACCAAGGAAGACGTTCAGAAGTTTCTTGCGGGCGCGGCAAAACCTGCCCCTGCGGCGAAACCGGCCTCGGCCCCTGCCGGTGCTGTCGGCGGGCCGAAACCGGCGGTCCCCACCTACGACCCGATGCCGGAACGCGGGCTGGACCCGCGCGGCGAAGAACGGGTCAAGATGCCCAAGCTGCGCAAGGTCATCGCAACCCGCCTCAAGGAGGCGCAAAATACCGCCGCCATGCTGACCACCTTCAACGAGGTGGACATGACCGCGATGATGGAATTGCGCAAGGACTATAAGGACCGCTTCGAGAAGAAGCACAATGTGAAGCTGGGCTTCATGAGTTTCTTCGTGAAGGCGACGGTGATTGCGTTGAAGGAACTGCCGGCGGTCAATGCGGAGATCTATGGCGACGAGATCATTTACAAGAACTACTATGATATCGGCATCGCCGTTGGCACGCCGTCGGGCCTCGTCGTCCCGGTGCTGCGCGATGCGGATAAGAAGAGCTTTGCGGAGATCGAGGGCGGGATCGCCGACTTCGGCCGCCGCGCCCGCGATGGCAAGCTGACCATGCAGGAGATGATGGGCGGCACCTTCACGATCACCAACGGCGGCGTCTTCGGCTCGCTGCTCTCAACCCCGATCCTGAACCCGCCGCAGTCCGGCATTCTGGGAATGCACAAAATCCAGAAGCGCCCGATCTGCGATGCGGACGGCAATATTGTCGCCGGTAACATGATGTATGTGGCGCATTCCTACGACCACCGCATCATCGATGGACGGGAAGCGGTCACCTTCCTGGTTCGGCTGAAGGAAATGCTGGAAGATCCGGCGCGGCTGCTGATCGACGTCTAGAGTTAGGCTGCAGGCTTAGCCGACATGGCAATAGATTTGCCGGATGCGGCCCTGCTTGCGCAGGGCCGTTTCCATTTCCGCCGGTGTGGCGGCCTCAAGCGTCTCCGCCAACGCGGTTGATGGCCCGGACGGCATCAGTGCCCCCGCCAAGCCGGCGGTGTCGATCATATCGCGCAACACGGAAGGCGCGGCGGCTAGCACGCGCCCGAGGATCACGTCGCTGCCGACGCTGACGCCGACCACCGTGCCGTTGGGGGCGATCACCGGTCCCCCGCTCAAGCCACCATAGTCCACAAATCCTGGCGGCCGCGGTTGCTCGGCCCAGACCAGCACCGGAAAGGCTTTTTCCCGCGGATCCTCTCTGTCCAGATCGCGCGCCTCGACCAAGGCTGCGGCGAACCCACGGGGCGCGCCCCGCGGAAACCCGAACAGATAGGCGGTGGAGTGGCGCGCCGGCGCGTCTTGTCCCGTGGCGAGGGGAAGCGGTTCGGCGGAGAGGTCGGAGAACAACAGACTGACGTCGGCGGTCGGGTGATGTACCGCTCCTTCCGCCAGACCAGCGGCCGCGCGGCCGTCCAGCAAGACGATGGTGTCGCAGGCGTCGACAACATGGCGGGCCGTCATCCAAACGCCGTCGCCGATACTGAAGGCCGTCCCGGTACCGGAGACGGGCGGCCCGTCATCGCTTTCCAACACCAACTCGTAGGGTGCGGGCAGAAGGTCGAAATCCGTGTAGAAGAGAAGCCCGGCCATCGCCGCGGCCATCACCAGCCACACCGCCCGTGTCCCGCCCATCAGCCGGCCTTGCAGTAAAGCTGTACGACGGAACGCTCCCGCCGGAGGGTATCGCCCGTTTGCCTGTAAGAACCGGTCGACAGATCCGGGATTGGGGTCGAAGCGGCCTGGCTTCCGGCGATCAACCGATCGGCGGCGGCGATCTGCAGCAGTTCCCGCGTGGTCGCCGGGTCTGTGGTTGCGACGCGCCCCCGCCGCGGGCTTTCGCCGACAGTAATGCCGACGATTTCCCCTTCTGTGTCGACCACCGGGCCGCCGCTGAGGCCGCCCAGCGAAGTCAGTTTCGCCGGGATTTCCTGCGCCGCCCAGACCCAGATCGGAAAGCGCGCGCCGCGTCGGCCCTGGTCGGACGCTTTAGACGAACCGAGAAAGGAAGACCGCACGTCGCCGGGCCGTCCGGCCGGGTAGCCGAAGTGATAGCCCGGGCTTTGCCGCCGCGGCAGGCCGGCTTGATCTTCCAGCGTCAAGCTGGGTGCGGCGAGCGGGTGAAACAGCAGGCTCGCGTCGGAGGATGGATGATGGACGATCCGCTCCACCCGAAGCTCCGCGCCGGTGGTCCGGTCGGGCCGCACGATCCAGACGCTGTCGCACTTGTCCACCACATGCCGTGCGGTCAGCCAGACCCCTTCGCCCACGGCGAACGCCGTTCCCGTGGAGGCGCCGCGCCGGGGTTTGCTTTCGAAGAGCCAATTCGCCAAGGGGCCGGGCCTTGCCTGAACGCGCTGCTGCGGCGCGGCCGGGTCCGGCGCGATCCGCGGTGCCGGTCTTCGTATCTCTCCGCCGTCGAAATCCGTGATCGCAGACAGGCCCGCGAAGGCGATGACCAGAACGATCCAGAGAAGCCGCGTGTTCATGGCCGTGCTTCAAACGTTAACCAGAGACCGCGGCCGCCGTCACCGCACCCACCGCAAGCTTGACCGCCATCATGATCACGGCGGAAGGCAGGTCGTTCGCCTCGATCTTGCTGCGCACGTCCTTCAAAGTCATGTCGAGCACGAAGAAGGCGACGATCTGCAGCACAACCGTTACGATACCCCAGACGGCCAGGTCCAACAGACTGACGCTGGCATTCATGGCGAAGGCGAGCGGGATCGCCATCCCCAGTATAGCGCCGGCAAAGGTCACGCTGGCCGCAAGGTTGCCCTGGCGGATCAGCTCCAACTCCCGGTACGGCGTCACCTTCTCGTAGAGCCAGACACCGGCGGCGAGCAGCAGGAACGTGGTGATCGTATGCAGGAACAAGACCGGCAGGCCGGACCATAGCGATTGCAGAACAGCTTCCATGACTTCAGTCCACTATCTGACGGTTGGGGTGAGTGCTATACCGCGTTGAGGGGATACAGTCATCCGGGAGCGTCAATGCGCGCATTAGAAGAAGCACCGCCCGTCACCTGGTCGGCGGCGCGCCGGATCGGCGTGGTCGACGGGTTGGGGGTTCCGGCGTTGGCGCTGTTCACGACCATGGTCGGGTTCGGCGCGATATCCCGTGAGAGCGGTCTGGACGTCTTCGTCACCCTTGCGGCGACACTGCTGATCTGGGGCATGCCCGGCCAGATCGCCTTTGTGGACTTGTATGCCGCCGGAGCCGGGGGCGTAGTGATTTTCACGGCCGTCGCGCTCGCCAATCTGCGCATGCTGCCGATGACCGTTTCAGGCTTGCCAATGATGCGGTTGAACGACCACGCTGTCGGCTTTCCGGCCCGGGTCGGTATCGCCCATCTGCTGGCCGTGACCGGCTGGGCGCAGCTGACAGCGGCGCAGAACAAGGTCCCGCCGATGGGGGTGCTGCCCTACTATATCGGTTTCGTTGCGGTGATCTATGTCGCGGCCTCGGCAGGCACGGTGTTCGGATATTACCTCAGTGACCTACTGCCACAGCCCGCCATCCGCGTGGCAGTCTATGCGACACCGCTGTACCTGCTGCTGTTGGTCGCCGGTGCGCGACACTGGGGAAACCGGTTGGCCGTACTTTTGGGGGCGCTGCTGGGGCCGATGACGTACCCGGTACTGGGGGACTGGTGCATTCTGGCGGCGGGTCTTGGCGGCGGCACGATGGCGGTTTTGATCGCCAGGCGGCGCGCGCGCCGAGGGGGGGAAGGATGAGCGACGCCTTGCTTCCTTGGGCCATGCTCTCGCTCGCGGTCGCAGCGACCTTCGCCTGGCGGTTCGTTGGGGTCCTGGTCGCCGGGCGGCTGCGGGAAGACGACCCGCTGTTCGACTGGGTCAGCGCGGTGGCCTATGCCATGGTGGCGGGCTTGATGTTGCGCATTATCGTCTTTCCGACCAACGCGATGGCCGACGCCCCGCTGTTGGACCGCTTAACTGCCTTCGCGGTGGCGCTGCTGGTCTGGTATTTGCGCGGGCGGGCCCTGATGCAGGGACTGTTTGCGGGTGTCGCGGTGTTTGCCCTGTTCGTGATCGTGCGGGAAGGGGGTGTGTTCTAGATTTCCTCACGCCGGCTTTTTCCTAAGCCGGCGGATCGGTGTTCCTGCCGATTTCCGCTTCTCTCTCCTCTCAACCGTTTTCCTTGGGAAAGGCCGGATCGTTGTCTCGGCTTCGTTATGTTTGGATCGTCGTCTTTTGCGCCTTGGTGTTTTCCATTGGCCAGTTTCAGCGCGCAGCCGGGGGAATCCTGTCCCCTGTCCTGGCGGACGAGATGTCGTTGTCGGCCTCGGCCCTGGGCAGCGTGATCGGGGCCATGTTCATCGCCACGATGGCGGCGCAGATTCCGGCCGGCGTGGCGCTCGACCGGTTCGGGCCGCGCCGCGTCTTGCCGGTGATGCTGATGCTCGCGGGGCTTGGAAGCATTCTGTTTTCCCAGGCGGTGGCCCTGGAATGGGTCTATGCCGGGCGCATTCTGCTGGGCATCGGCTTCGCTTCGTCATCGGCGGCGGCGCATATCCTGTTTTCGCGTTGGTTCCCCCAGGACCGGTTCGCGCAGATTTCCGGCATCATGGTCTCGATCGGGGGGATCGGCGGACTGGCCGGGACTTACCCGCTTGCAACCGTCGTGGAAGTCGCAGGCTGGCGGCCCGCCCTTTTGGTCATCGGCCTGTTAACCTTGGCGATCGCCGTTTTGGGGTCGGTTACCATCCGCAATGCGCCGCCGCACGTCCCGCGCCCTGTCTTTCAGCCGACAGGGTGGGGCGCTATGCTGGGTGGTTTTCGCGAGATTTTTGCCAACCGGGATTTTCCAAAGCTCTTGGTGATCGGCACGGTGGCCTTCGCGCCGATCACCACCATCGCCGGTCTGTGGGGCGGTCCCTATTTCCACGATGTGCATGGGCTGACGGTGCAAGAGACGGGTGCCGTGCTTTTCGCACTGTTCCTGACCAGCATGGTCGCCGGTCTGATCGTCGGACCCTTGGACCGTTTGCTGGGGACGCGGAAAAAAGTGGTTCTGGTCGGCGTCGCCGGGTCGGTCCTCTGTTTCCTGCTGCTCGCCGGCCTGGAGGGGCTCTCCGCCAATGCCGCCATGGTGCTGCTACTGGCCATGACCTTTTGCCAGAACTTCTATCTGACCCTCAGCGCGCATAACCGGGCGCTGGTCGCCGATCATCTGGTCGGCCGCGCCTCCACCTTGATGACGGTCGCGGCGGTCGCCGGTATTCCGGTCATGCAGAGCGGTTTCGGCCTGATGTTGGACTGGGGCCGCGCCGCGGGCCTCAGCGATGCGGAGGCCTATAGGCTGGGTTTCCTGTTCATGGCCGGGTTCATCGTGCTTGCCAGCTTGTGGTACACGACGGCGGAGGACCGGCGTCCGTGACCCTGAGGGCCCTGTTGCGGCCGCCCTTAGATCGAGTCCTTGCGCTTTTCCTGTTTCTCGCGCTCCGCCTCGTCCTGCTTCCGCTCCTCCGGGTTGATGCGGCGGATGATGATGTCGCCGTTCGGCAGGATTTCCGGCGTTTCGTATTGCGGGATCGTGCCGATGAAAAGCTCCAGCGCCGACAGCAGTTTCCCCAGCCCGTCGCGGGCCAGGTCTTCCGGACTTTTCTCTTGGGCCAAAACGGGGGTCGCGGTGAGTGCGGCGATCGCACCGGCGGCCAGCAGGGTTTTCAGGGACATGTTAACCTCTTCGCGTGCGTTTAACGACCGTACCCACCATCGCGTCATCGCTATCTGACAAATGGGGCGTGAGTATGGCAAGGCCAACGGTTTTCCGAACCGGGGGTTACGCCACCTCAGTGCCGGGCGCGATAGGCCTTTTCCTGTTCGGCCCTTTGTTGCATGGTGCCGACGCATTCCGATGGAGCGGCGTTCGCCGCATTGAGGGGATACCAAGAGAGGTTAGTGATGAGCGAGAACCAGTATGATGTGGTCGTGGTCGGCGGCGGTCCGGGCGGCTATGTAGCGGCGATCCGCGCCGCGCAGCTGGGACTGAAAACGGCCTGTGTTGAAATGCGCGAGACGTTGGGTGGAACCTGCCTGAATGTCGGCTGTATCCCGTCCAAGGCCTTGCTGCACGCCTCGGAACGTTTTGAGGAGGCGCATCACGGCCTTGCCGATCTCGGTGTGAAGACCGGGTCGGTGAAACTCGACCTGAAGACCATGATGGGCCACAAGGACAAGGTCGTGGGCGATAATGTCAAAGGCATCGAGTTCCTGTTCAAAAAGAACAAGGTGGACTGGATCAAAGGCCACGGCGCGCTGAAATCCGGGACCGAAGTTGAAATCACCAAAGGGCCGGACAAAGGCAAGTTCGTCCAGGCCAAAAACATCATCATCGCCACCGGATCGGAATCCACACCGATCCCGGGTGTCGAGGTGGACGAGAAACAGATCGTCAGCTCCACCGGTGCATTGGAATTGGGCAAGGTGCCGAAGAAGCTGGTGGTCATCGGCGGCGGTGTGATCGGCTTGGAACTGGGATCGGTCTGGTCCCGTCTGGGCTCGGACGTGCTGGTCGTCGAATTTCTGGACCGCATCCTGCCCGGCATGGACAACGAGGTTTCCAAGAACTTTCAACGTATCCTGAAGAAGCAGGGTCTGGAGTTCAAACTGAACAGCAAGGTGACGTCCGCCAAAACGTCCAAGTCCGGGGTTACCCTGACCGTCGAGCCTGCCGCCGGCGGTGATGCCGAAGAGATCAAGGCGGATATCGTTCTGCTGTCGGTCGGCCGCCGCCCCTATACCGAAGGATTGGGATTGGAAGCGCTGGGGATCGAAACCGATCCGCGCGGCGTCATTCAGGTGGACGCGCACTACCGCACCGCCGTCCCGACTGTCTATGCCATCGGCGACTGTATTCCGGGCGCCATGCTGGCGCACAAGGCGGAAGACGAAGGCGTTGTCGTCGCCGAAATCATCGCGGGCCAGCAGCCGCACATTAATTACGACGCCATTCCGAACATTGTCTATACGTGGCCGGAAGTGGCCTCGGTCGGCAAGACCGAGGAAGAGCTGAAGGAGGCGGGCATCGCTTACAAGTCGGGCAAGTTCCCCTTCACGGCGAACGGCCGCGCGCGGGCCATGGCGGCGACCGACGGGTTCGTTAAGATCCTGGCGGACGCCACCACGGATAAAGTGCTCGGCTGCCATATCGTCGGCCCGGAAGCGGGCGGGCTGATCCACGAGATCGTTACCATCATGGAGTTCGGCGGCAGTTCGGAAGACGTCGCGCGGACCTGCCATGGACATCCGACCTTGAATGAGGTGGTGAAGGAAGCGGCCCTGGCCGTCGACAACCGCACCATCCATATGTGAGATGACGGCGGAACCGCCTTCGGGCGGTGGTGCGAAGCCGCAGGGCCTTCAGCGCGGGGGTGTCGGAATCGGCATGGCCGTCGCCATCGCCGGGTTCCTGTTGCTGCCCGTCGGCGATGCGCTGGGCAAGTTCCTGGTGCATCAGGATGTCCGCGTGCTGCAGATTACCTGGGGCCGCTGGTTCTTTCATTCTCTCTTTTTGACGCCGATTGTCCTGCTGCTCTACCGGCGGCAGGCCTTTAAGATCTCCAATCCCGTTCTTCAGGGGCTTCGCGCCTCCATGCTGGCCGTGGCGACGGTTTTCTTCTTTTCCGCCGTCGGGCATATCCCGCTGGCCGATGCGACGGCGGTGTTGTTCGTCGCCCCGCTGATCGTCGTCGCCCTGTCGACGGTCTTTCTGAAGGAGCGGGTCGGCATCCGCCGCTGGGCGGCCGTGGCGATCGGCTTCGCCGGGGTTCTTCTGATCATCCGGCCGGGGGCCGAGACGCTGCGGTTCGGCGCGCTGCTGGCCCTGGGGGCGGCCTTTTGTTTCGCCTTCTACCTGTTGCTGACGCGGCGCGCGGCAGGCCAGGCCCCGCCGGTGGTCGCCTTGTGGTGGATGGGACTGGTCGGGATGGTTCTGACTTCGCTGGCGGCGTTGCCGAACTGGCAACCGCCGACTGTGGAGGAATGGGGGTTCATGGCCGCGATCGGGCTGGTGATGGTCACCGGCCATCTTATGGTTTTCTGGGCCGCCGACCGTGTCGAAGCCTCGGCGCTTGCCGTCACGCCCTACCTGGAAATGGTGACCTCGACGGTGCTGGGGCTTTGGATCTTCGGCGATTTTCCGGATCTCTACACCTGGACCGGCTGCGGCATCGTGGTGGCGGCCGGCCTTTTCGTGGTCTGGCGCGAACAGGTTGCCGCACGCCGGTCCACGGTCTGACGGGCGGTTCTGACGGTAGGCGCCGCGCAGGCGTTACGCGGGAGCGTTACTGCGCCTCGCCCCCTCCCGCATCCGATTTCATTGACAGCGAAATCAAACGGGATTGAAGTCCCAGGACTGCGGTGCGTTACGATGGAGAGGGCCATGTCCGGCAAGACAGTCGATTTCGTCCATATGGAGGACGGTACCAAGGAAGATTACGAGTTCCTGGAGGGACTCGAGACGGCCTTCATGGCGGAGACGGCGGACCGGATTCTGGCTCAGCTGGAGATGCTGAAAGACAGCATGAGCGGCTACAAGATCTCCCGCTACGATCACTGTTTGCAGTCCGGCACGCTGGCCTATCGCGACGGCACGGACGAGGAAATGGTTGTCGCCGCCCTGCTGCACGATATCGGCGACATCATCGCCCCCGCCAACCATAGCGAGGTCGCCGCCGCGGTGCTGAAACCCTTCGTCAGCGAGAAGGTGCACTGGATCATCAAGCATCATGGCCTGTTTCAGATGTATTACTACGCACATCATCTGGGCGGCGACCGGAACGCCCGGGACCGGTTGAAGGATCATCCCTGGTACGAAGACTGCGCCTATTTCTGCCACCACTACGACCAGAACGCCTTCGACCCCGACTACGACACCCTGCCCATTGCGTTTTTCGAACCCATGGTGCGGCGCGTTTTCGCCAAGTCTAAGTTCCATAATATGGATCACGCGCCCGCGGCCGCCGAATAAAACCCGGTTTCAGGAATAGGATCAGTCGATGACCGCTTTCCACGCCACAAGTGTCGACCACCACGCTCTGCGCGCCTACCGCCTGGGCCGCGTGCGGGAACAGCTCCGCAAACGCGACTATGGCGGCATCCTGCTCTACGATCCGCTCAACATCCGCTATGCGACCGATACGTCGAACATGCAGGTCTGGACCCTGCACAACGCGGTCCGATATGCCTTCATCCCGACCGAAGGTCCGATCACCCTGTTCGACTTTCACAATTGCGAGCATCTCTCCCGCGATAACGAGGTGGTGGACGAAATCCGCAATGCCGTCGGCTGGTTCTATTTCGGGGCCGGCGACGAGGGCCCAAAGCGGGTTCAGATCTGGGCCGACGAACTCAGCGAACTGGTGCAGCAGCATTGCGGCGGCAACCGCCGGATCGCCGTCGACAAGGTGGAGCCGATGGGTGTCTGGGCCTTGCAGGAACGCCAGATCGAGATCGCCGACGGTCAGCAGGTGATGGAAAACGCCCGCCTGGTGAAGAACGAGGTGGAACTTGCCGCCATGCAGGAATCCCTGGATGCCTGCCAGGAAGGCATGCGCCGGATGAAGGAAGCGCTGGAACCCGGTATCACCGAAAACAAACTCTGGTCCATTCTGCACCAGACCAACATCGAGCTGGGCGGGGAGTGGATCGAAACGCGCCTGCTCGCCTCCGGCCCTCGCACGAACCCCTGGTTTCAGGAATGTAGTCATCGGGTGATCGAGGCCGGCGATCTGGTCAGTTTCGACACCGATCTTGTCGGCCCAAACGGCTACTGTTCCGACATCTCCCGCACCTGGCTCTGCGGCGACGGCATGCCGAACGACGAGCAGCGTCGCCTCTATGCCGTGGCGCGGGAACAGATCCGCTACAACACGGACCTCGTCAAACCGGGCATGACGTTCGAGGAATTCACCAAGACCGGCTTCAAACTGCCCGAGGAATTCACTTTCAACCGCTATTCGGTGGTCGCCCATGGTATCGGCCTGTGCGACGAGTACCCGTCGATCTATTACCCGGAGGACTGGGATGAAGCGGGCTATGACGGCGTCATCGAAGAAAACATGACGCTCTGCATCGAAAGCCTGATCGGCACCCAGGGCGGGCGCGAATGCATCAAGCTGGAAGAACAGGTCCTGATCACCAAGGACGGCGCCAAGACGCTCAGTACTTTTCCGTTTGAGGAGGATTGGGCTTAATCATCGCCCCCGCGGATGCGCCTTGGCGTATTCGCTCATTAGCGTCGCTGTGTCCACTTTGGTGTAGCGCTGGGTCGTGGACAGGCTGGCGTGGCCTAGCAGTTCCTGGATGGTGCGCAGGTCGCCGCCGCCTGCCAGCAGGTGGGTGGCGAAGGAGTGGCGCAGGGCGTGGGGCGAAGCGCTTTCCGGCAGGCCCAGGCCGCGCCGGGCGGTCTGCAGAACCTTGCGGGCGACTGCCGGGTTGAGGCGCTTGCCGCGCGCGCCGAGAAAAACCGGACCGTCCGCGCCGGTCTCATAGGGACAAAGACGGAGATAGGCCTCGATCGCGTCGCGCACCACCGGCATCAACGGCGTCATCCGCTCCTTGTTGCCCTTGCCGACCACCCGCAGCATGTCGCCCGTTGGGATGTCGGCGCGGTTGAGGGAAAGGGCCTCGGCAATCCGCAGCCCGTTGCCGTAGAGCAGGCTGACCAGCGCGCAGTCGCGGGCGCCGATCCAGGGTTCGGCGGCGAATTCGTCGACCGTGTCGACCAGCATCTCCGCATCCGCCGCGTTCAGGGCCTTGGGCACAGACTGGGGCAGCTTGGGGCTGCGCACCGTGCGGATCGCATGGTTTTTGCCCCGGCCCGTGCGTTCCAGCCAGCGGAAAAAGGTGCGCACCACCGACAGTGCCCGCGCGTTGCTGGTGGCCGACAGGCCCGCCGTCGTCCGGTGCGCCAGCCAGGCCCGAAAATCCAAAGGTTTGAGATCAATCAGCAGGGGCAGCGAGGCCGGTTCCCCCGCATGGCTCGCGATGAAACCAAGAAAACGGCTGAGATCTAGGCTGTAGGCTTTGACCGTTTGCGGCGAGGTGCGCCGCTCGTCTTCCAGCCAGGTGACGAAATCCCGCACCACCCCGGCCAGGGCTGGCGTATGGGTCAGGATGGTCGGGTCGGCCGGCGTCGGTCCTCTCCTTCGGCGGGGCGCTCTAGGCCAGGTACTCTTCCTCGTCTTCCGGCAGGTCGAGCCAGACGCGGACAAGCTTCTCCAGAACCCGGGCCAGGAACTGAAGCAGTTCCGTCGCCTGGCCTTCCTTGAACCGGTCGCGGTCGCGGCTGCCGAACGCCAGCAGGGCGGGCGGCGCGTCCGGTGAGATATTCAACCGGACCAAAGCTTCCGATGCGATCAAGGGGGCTGCGGCGTCGAAGATCTGCGGATCGGCGGAGATATCCTGGTTCAGCGCGACGGTCTGCATCGGGGCGAGATAACTCGACACCGCGCCTTCGGGCAGCAGACGCAAGGCCTGAACCGGAACCCCGAAGACGCCGTTCGATTCAACGCACAGGGTCACCGAATCGACATCCAGGACGACCGCAAGGTCGACGGTGGCGATCTGGATAAGCTGCTCGAAAGAGGTGGCGTCCAAGAGCGAGAGGACGCATTCGTGGATCCGGGCGGTGGTGGAGAGATTGTCACGGCTGTTATCGATCAACAGGCGGGCGACGTCCTCGGTCTGTTCCACCTTTTCCCGCAGCCTGCCGATCATCGCGTGCTGCAGGTCGATCACCCCGTCGCCGAGTTCGCGGCTCGGCATGGCGAGCGCGCTCAGCGCCTCGGCGTTCTCCACCAGGAACGTCGGATGCTGCTGCAGGTAGCGCAGCACCTCGTCCTTGCTGACGGATTTTACGGCTTCCGCTGTTTCCGGACTCTTGGGCATGAAACGCTTCCTCGATCCGAAACTACAGAATGGTCTGACCGGTCTTCGCCCAGTCCGCGAGGAAGGCGTCCAGGCCCTTGTCGGTCAGCGGATGTTTGAACATCTGGCGCAGCACATTGGGCGGCAAGGTAGCGACGTCCGCGCCCATCTGCGCCGACAGCGCGACATGCCGCGGTCCCCGGACCGAGGCGACCAGCACTTCCGTGCCGAAATCGTAGTTCGCATAGATATCGCAGATGTCGGCGATCAGCTGCATGCCGTCTTCGCCGATATCCTCGAGGCGGCCGACGAAGGGTGAGATAAAGGTTGCGCCGGCCTTGGCGGCGAGCAGGGCTTGAACGGACGAGAAGCAGAGCGTCACGTTCACCATCGTTCCGGCGTCGGACAACGCTTTGCAGGTGCGCAGGCCGTCCGGCGTCAGCGGCACCTTGACGGCGACGTTGTCGGCGATTTCCGCCAGCTTGCGGCCCTCTTTCAGCATGGTTTCGTGGTCGGTCGCCACGCACTCGGCGCTGACCGGGCCGTCCACGACGCCGCAGATCTCTTCGACCACATCCAGGAAGTTGCGCCCGGTCTTGGCAATCAGCGACGGGTTCGTCGTTACACCGTCGACCAGTCCCGTTGCCGCCAGATCGCGAATCTCGTCAATGTCGGCCGTGTCGATAAAGAATTTCATGCGTGTCTCTTTCGTCTTTCGATAAGCGCGTCCGACAGTTAGCGTCCCGCATCTGTAGACCCAGGATACTCGGAGCAATCTACCCCATGCCGCCGACCGCTGCCAATTCAGCGTCTTCACCGGGCGATCGTCCCGGGACGCAGAGGGTGATGGTCGATGCGGGCGCGCGCGTCAAGGTGCTCTTACCGTTGCCGTTGGCAGGGGCCTACGACTACCGCTTACCCCTTGATTTGCCGGCGGAAATAGGGGCGTTCGTCACGGTGCCGCTGGGCACCCGGCAGGTAAACGGGGTGATCTGGGGCCTGGCGGGTGACGGCGGTGTCGCGGAAGAGAAGCTTCGCGAGGTGATCGGCCTTCACCCCCTGCCGCCGCTGCCAAACGCGAATCGGACCTTCGTCGACTGGCTGTCAGGCTACTATCTTGCGGCGGCGGGCGCCGTGCTGCGCATGGCGATGAGCGTTCCGGCCGCGTTCGAGCCGCCGCGGACGCGAACCGCCTACCGTCGGGCGGCACCGGTTGAGGGTCTCAAAATGACCGCGGCGCGCCGGCGCGTCTTGGAGGCGGCGGACGACGGGTTTGCGCTGCCGGCCAGCGAGCTGGCGCGGCAGGCCGGCGTCTCCTCCTCCGTCGTCAAAGGCCTTGCCGGCTTGGGCGCCTTGGAAACGGTGCTGGTTCCGGATGAAGGCCATTGGCGCGACCCTGACCCGGCCTTGCCCGGCCCGGCACTGTCCGATGCTCAAAAAGAGGCGGCGGACGCAGTCGAACGGTCGGTCGAGGAAGACCGGTTCGCTGTGACTCTGCTGGACGGCGTGACGGGGTCAGGCAAGACGGAGGTCTATTTCGAGGCCATCGCCGCCGCCCTGCGGGCCGGCCGGCAGGTGTTGGTCATGCTGCCGGAAATCGCCTTGTCGTCGCAATGGCTGGAGCGGTTCGAGGCGCGATTCGGCGCGGCGCCGGCGGAGTGGCACTCGGACCTGACGCAGACCCAGCGGCGGCGCACCTGGCGCGGTGTCGCGGAGGGACGGGTTCAGGTCGTGGTCGGCGCGCGGTCGGCGCTGCATTTGCCTTATCCCGACCTCGGCCTGATCGTTGTCGATGAAGAGCACGAAACGGCTTTCAAACAGGAGGAGGGGGTTGCCTATCACGCGCGGGACATGGCCGTCGTCCGGGCCCGCCTCGCCGCCATACCGCTGGTCCTGGTATCGGCCACGCCCTCTCTGGAAAGCCATGTAAATGCGCTGGACGGGCGCTATCGCGCGATGCATCTGCCGCAGCGTCACGGCGGCGCGTCCCTGCCTGAGGTCAAGCTTGTCGACATCACCAAGGACAAGCCCGGACGCCAGCAATGGCTCAGCCCCAGTCTGCAGCAGGCCCTGCGCGAAACGCTCGACGCGGGGCAACAGGCCTTGCTGTTCCTGAACCGGCGGGGATATGCGCCGTTGACCCTGTGCCGGACCTGCGGACACCGGCTGGCCTGTCCGAACTGTTCGACCTGGCTCGTCGAACACAGGTTCACGCGGTCGCTGCAATGCCATCACTGCGGTTTCACGGGCCGGATGCCGCCGCATTGCCCTAGCTGCGACGATACCGAGAGCTTCGCGGCCTGCGGCCCGGGTGTGGAGCGGCTATGGGAGGAGGCGACGGCGCTTCTGCCCGACGCCCGCGCGGAAGTCGTCACGTCGGATACCGTGCACGGGCCCTTGCAGGCCGCCGCTTTCGTCAAGCGCATGGAGAATCTAGAAACGAATCTGGTGATTGGGACCCAAATTGTCGCCAAGGGCTACCATTTCCCGATGCTGACGCTGGTGGGCGTGGTCGACGCGGATCTGGGCCTCAATGGCGGCGACCTCCGCGCCGCGGAGAGAACCTACCAGCTCTTGCATCAGGTTGCCGGCCGGGCGGGGCGCGAAGGCCATCCGGGGCGTGTGATGATTCAGACCGCCAGTCCTCAGGCCCCCGTCATGCAGGCCCTGGCGCGGCATGACCGCGACGGGTTTTTGAATTCGGAGCTGGATCTGCGGGAACAGACCGGCTTTCCGCCTTTCGGGCGCTTGGCGGCGCTGATCGTGTCCAGCCGGGAAGAAGACGCCGCCGACCGTGTCGCCCGGATGCTGGGGCGCGCCGCGCCGCGCGGCGGCGGCGTGGAGGTCTTCGGGCCGGCTCCGGCGCCGCTTGCCCTGCTGCGGGGCCGTTACCGGCGGCGGTTGCTGCTGAAGACCGGGCGTGAGATCAGCGTGCAGAAGGTTCTGCGCGATTGGCTAAAGGACTTCCAGGTCCCCAGCCAAGTCCGTCTGCAACTCGATATCGACCCGTACAGTTTTCTGTAAACGCGCTCCGGAGGGGCGAGGAACTCAACGCATGAAACGCATCATCAGTTTTTCGATCTTCGGGGCCGTCGTCGGGATACTTTACACCCAGATCACCTACGAGGTCTCCGTCGGCAGTGCCCTGCGCGGCATGTATGTCGGAACTTTCATCGCGACTCTGGCGGCAATGTTCGAAGTCTGGCTGGCGCGCAAGCTGTGGAAGCGTGCGTTTCTGGCCATGCCCTTCCTGGCGACGCTGCTGATTCGGACATTGATCTACACCGCGATCATCGTGTCGGCGCTGGTATCGCAATTCCTTGTCGCGCCGAACGAGGAAATGCCGCTCACTCAATTCCTGCTCGTGATCGAGGGTGACGTGATCTTCTCACTCGTCGCGTCGCTGGTGTTCAACTTTACCTTCGCTGTTCACGAATTGCTCGGTCCGAAGGTGATGTGGAACTTTCTGATCGGCCGCTACCACCGGCCGATCCGGGAAGAGCGCGTGTTCCTGTTTCTCGACATGGTCGGCAGCACACGGCTCACCGAACAGCTGGGCGATATCACCTTTCACCGAATGCTGAACGACTTCTATATCGACCTGACGGACCCGGTCTTGCGCCACAAGGGCGAGATCCACCGCTATGTCGGCGATGAAATGGTCGTGTCATGGCCGCTCCGCGCAGGGCTTAAGGACGCAAACTGTCTGCGCTGCGTGTTCGAGTGCCAAGAGGTGCTGTCGGACAGAGCGGACACCTACACCGCCGCCTATGGCGAGGTGCCCGCCTTCCGGGCCGGACTTCATATCGGCCCTGTCGTGATCGGCGAGATGGGGTCGGCGAAGAAGGAATTCGTTTTTGTCGGCGATGCGGTCAACGCGACCGCCCGGATCGAGCAGGCGTGCAAATCCTACGACAGGACCATCATGGCGTCCGGCGATCTGATCGGGCGGCTCGTCTTACCCGCCGATATCGATGCTGAGGATCTCGGGACCTTCGAGCCACGGGGGCGGAGCAAGACATTGCAGGTGTTCGCGCTGGCACCCGCATCAGGCTAGATCAGCCCGCAATGTATGCGTGACCGCGGGTTTCGTCGTCGGCGTTACCGATGCTTCTCCTTGACCAACCAATCCGACAGGCGGTCCAGTCCTTCGGCCAGATCGCGTTTGCCGAAACCGATCCGGACATGGTCGTCGCCGGCGCCGAAATAAGCACTCGGCGCCAGCAATAGCTTTGCATCCGCAAGCAGGCGTTCGCTCAAGTGCTTGGTTCCGCCGGGCCCCTGCCAACGGACGAAGGCGTTCACACCGGCTTGGGGAGGGTGCCAGGAGAAGTTCTGCGCGTGCCGGGTCATGAACGCCTGCAATGCTGCGCGGCCCGTCGCCGCGATCTCCCAGTTTCGCTGGTGTATGGCCGGACCGTGTTTCACGGCGATCTCCGCCAGAAACTGGCTCGGTCCGGCGGTGAAGCTGTTGAAATGCTGGCGCAGGCGCTTGACCAATCCGATGGCCTCCCGGTCCTGACTGGCGATCCATCCGACACGGAGGCCGGGCAAGCCATAGCTTTTGGACAGTCCGTTCAGGGTAATGCAGCGCGGGTGGCGGCTTGCATAGGGCGTCCAATCGCGTTCGGCGGGTGGCATCCCCGCGTAAACCTCATCGACGATCAACCAGCCGCCGGTGCGGTCCAAAATCTCCAGAATGGCCGAGATCTCGGTGGCGGAGGGGGTGTAGCCTGTCGGGTTGTGCGGCGCGTTGAGAATCGCCACCCGGCAACCGCGCTGACAAAGGGCGTCGAATTGGTCCAAGTCGATGGCCCACCCCGACTGCTCGCGGCACGGTAGATCGAAGATCTGCGCCCCGCGCCAGGCTGCCACGGATCGGAGCGGCAGATAGGCAGGCGTCTGGACAACGACCCGGCTGCCGGCTTCAACCAAGGCCATCAGCAAGAGGGCGATGGCCTCGTCGGCCCCACTGGTGACCACTATGCCGTCGGCGGTGAGGCCCGGCATCTGTCCCGATATCGCCGTGCGTAGGGCAGTGCTGCCGTCAACGCCGGTATAATCCAGCGCCAGCGCGGACAAGGCCTCGGTCGCGCCGGGCTCGTATCCAAGCAGCTCGGCGACGGTCAAAGGCTCGCCGAAAGAAGGGCTCAAATTATGCGTTGCCTGTTGCGCCGCCGCCCCCATGAAAAAGGTCATCAGGTCGTGACCGGGCAGGGTGTGAACCGTGGATGACACTGCGCTTGTCCGTGCTGTGTTAGGCCAGCCTTCTTACTAGCGCTTCCATTCCTTTGGCTGCAATCCGAACCGTGTAGAGGGTTTCCTACGCTGCGATGCGACAATTTACGGATTGGGCAGTGCGAAAACCGGTCGAAAAGGGCTTGCTTCTACTCGTGTGGTGCCTATAAACGGCGGCGCACGCGGGCATCCGTCCCGTAAAAGAATTCATGGGGCACGCCGGCTGGGACTTATGCTTCCAACGGCTACAGCAACAGGGGTCTCCATAACGTGGCTGCCAAAGGTGGTGTGAACGAAATCGCCGCGCGATACGCAACGGCGTTGTTCGATCTCGCGGATGAGCAAAAGGCGCTCGATCCGGTCGCCGACGATCTTCGGTCAATCCAATCGCTGATCTCGGAAAGCGACGATATGCGCCGTATGGTGCGCAGCCCGGTCATCTCCCGCGATGACCAGGGCAAGGCCATGGCCGCGATCATGGACAAGGCGGCCGCGTCGGAGCTGACCGCGAAGTTTATCGGATATCTTGCCGCGCATCGCCGTCTTTTCGCGCTCTCCGCGATCATTAAATCATTTCTGGCCGAATTGGCTTCCCGTCGTGGTGAAGTGACGGCCGAGGTGACATCTGCCCGGTCCTTGAACGACGAACAGGCCAAGGCCGTGGAAGATGCACTGAAGAAAGCGGTCGGCGGCAAGGTTGCCGTCGAACACAGGGTTGATCCTGCCTTGATTGGCGGTCTGGTCGTAAAGGTCGGCAGCCGGATGGTGGATTCTTCCCTGGCGACACAATTGCAGAAACTCAAGCTTGCAATGAAGGGGGCTTAGGACGATGGAACTCCGGGCCGCGGAAATCTCCGCAATCCTCAAAGATCAAATCGCGAATTTCGGCACCGAAGCGGATGTGGCCGAGGTTGGCCAGGTTATCTCCGTTGGTGACGGTGTCGCCCGCGTTTACGGGTTGGACAACGTCCAAGCCGGTGAGATGGTCGAATTCCCCGGCGGCATCAAAGGGATGGCGCTGAACCTGGAAGCCGACAATGTCGGTGTCGTTATCTTCGGTGACGACCGCGACATTAAGGAAGGCGACACGGTCAAGCGGACCGGGGACATCGTTGACGTGCCGGTCGGCAAAGGCCTTCTAGGCCGCGTTGTCGACGGCCTCGGCAACCCGATTGACGGCAAGGGCCCGATCGAAGGCGGCGACCGCCGTCTCGCCGAATTGAAGGCGCCGGGCATCATCCCGCGGAAATCCGTGCACGAGCCGGTGCAGACCGGTCTTAAGGCGCTCGACGCGCTGGTGCCGATCGGCCGTGGCCAGCGCGAACTGGTTATTGGCGATCGCCAGACCGGTAAGACCGCGGTTATCCTGGATACCATCATCAACCAGAAGCCGATCAACGAAGGTGATGACGAGAGCAAGAAGCTCTACTGCATCTACGTCGCCATCGGTCAGAAGCGTTCGTCGGTTGCGCAGGTCGTGAAAACGCTCGCCGACAACGGCGCGCTGGACTACACGATCGTGGTCGCCGCGACGGCCTCCGATCCGGCGCCGCTGCAGTTCCTGGCGCCCTACACCGGTTGCGCCATGGGCGAGTTCTTCCGCGACAACGGCATGCATGCCGCCATCTTCTACGACGATCTTTCCAAGCAGGCGACGGCCTATCGCCAGATGTCGCTGCTGCTGCGCCGTCCGCCGGGGCGTGAAGCCTATCCGGGTGACGTGTTCTACATCCACTCGCGTCTGCTGGAACGCGCCGCGAAGATGAACGAAGACAACGGCGCCGGGTCCTTGACGGCCCTGCCGGTCATCGAAACCCAGGCGAACGACGTGTCGGCCTACATTCCGACCAACGTTATCTCCATTACGGACGGTCAGATCTTCCTGGAAACGACGCTGTTCTACAAAGGCATCCGCCCGGCCATTAACGTCGGTCTGTCGGTTAGCCGTGTGGGATCGGCCGCTCAGACCAAGGCGATGAAAAAGGTCGCCGGGTCGATCAAGCTGGAACTCGCTCAGTACCGTGAGATGGAAGCCTTCGCGCAGTTCGCATCCGATCTGGATGCGTCCACGCAGCGGCTGCTCTCCCGTGGCGCGCGCCTGACCGAACTCCTGAAGCAGCCGCAGTACCAGCCGCTGAAAGTCTCGGAGCAGGTTGTCAGCATCTATGCGGGTACCAAAGGGTATCTGGACGGGATCGCTGTGGGCGATGTCGGCCGGTTCGAACAGAGCCTGTTGGATCACATGCGCAGCGAGCATGCGGACGTCATGACGACGATCGACAGCACCGGCGAGATGAACGAGGAAACCGAAGGCAAGATCAAGGGTGCGCTCGACGCATTCTCCAGCACCTTCGCTTGATCGACGGATCCTCGTTAGCTGACCTCGGATAAGGCGCCGCAATGTCGAGTTTGAAAGAACTAAGAGCCCGCATCTCCAGCGTGAAATCCACGCAGCGGATCACGTCGGCCATGAAAATGGTCGCCGCCGCGAAGCTGCGGAAAGCACAGGAAATGGCTGAAGCCGCCCGTCCTTACGCCGAGCGGATCGAGCGGATGCTCGGGTCGCTGGCGGCCGGTGCATCCTCTTCCGGCGCCCCGCCGATGTTAAGCGGGACCGGCAAGGACGATACGCACCTGCTGGTCATCGTCAGTTCCGATCGTGGGCTGTGCGGCGGTTTCAACGGGTCGATTGTCCGGTCCGTGCGGAAGGAGATTTTCGATCTTCGCGCCGCCGGCAAGACCGTGAAGCTGCTGATCATCGGGCGGAAGGGCGTCGGCTTGCTGCGCCGGGAATTCGATGATGCGATCGTCGAGGTCTATGAAGAGCTTTCCAAGCCTGTGCCGACCTTCGACGGGGCGGCGACGGTGTCGAACAAAATCACCGCGATGTTCGAAGCGGGCGAGTTCGATGTCTGCACCGTCTACTACAACAAGTTCGTGTCGGCGCTGACCCAGGTGGTGACGCCGCTGCAACTCATCCCGTTCGCCGTGCCCGAAGGCGAGGAGGACGAAGCCGCCTCCACCGGTGCTTCGGCGATTTACGAATTCGAACCGGAAGAAGAAAAAATCTTGGCGGCGTTGCTGCCGAAGAACCTGTCGACGCAGGTATTCCGGTCCATGCTGGAAAGCTTTGCCTCCGAACAAGGGGCACGGATGACGGCAATGGATAACGCAACCCGCAACGCCGGTGACATGATCAACAAACTGTCGATCACCTACAACCGCTCGCGGCAAGCGCAGATTACCAAAGAGCTGATTGAGATTATTTCCGGCGCGGAAGCGCTGTAAGGGAACTGGACGCCGGCGAGAAACCGGCAGGGCGAAGGCCCGATTTGGAAGCAGGAGCTGAACCATGGCGAAGAACACAACCGGCCGGATCACGCAGGTGCTTGGCGCTGTCGTGGATGCGCAGTTCGACGGCGAGCTGCCGGAGATCTTGAACGCGCTGCACACGACGAACAACGGCCAGCAGCTGGTCTTGGAAGTCGCGCAGCACTTGGGTGAAAACACGGTGCGCACGATCGCCATGGACACCACCGAAGGTCTGGTTCGCGGACAGGAAGTCGAAAACACCGGCAAGCCGATCGCTGTGCCGGTCGGCCCGGAAACGCTCGGCCGCATCATGAACGTCATCGGGGACCCGATCGACGAGCGAGGACCGGTTGAAACCAAGCAGATGTTCCCGATCCACCGCGCTGCTCCGGAATATGTCGATCAGGCGACGGAAACCGAACAGCTCGTGACCGGCATTAAGGTCGTCGATTTGCTCACCCCGTACCCGAAGGGCGGTAAGATCGGCCTGTTCGGCGGCGCCGGCGTGGGCAAGACGGTTCTGATCATGGAGCTGATCAACAACATCGCGAAGGGGCACGGCGGTTACTCCGTGTTCGCCGGTGTTGGCGAGCGGACACGCGAAGGGAACGATCTGTATCACGAGATGATGGAATCGGAAGTCATCAAGCTGGACGGCGATTCCAAAGTGTCGCTGGTCTACGGCCAGATGAACGAACCGCCGGGCGCGCGGGCGCGTGTCGCGCTGACCGGCCTGACCCAGGCCGAGTATTTCCGCGATGAAGAAGGCCAGGACGTTCTGTTCTTCGTCGACAACATCTTCCGCTTCACCCAGGCCGGTTCCGAAGTGTCCGCGCTTCTGGGCCGTATCCCCTCGGCGGTGGGTTATCAGCCGACCCTGGGTACCGACATGGGCGCCATGCAGGAGCGCATCACCTCCACCAAGAAGGGCTCGATTACCTCGGTGCAGGCCGTTTACGTCCCGGCGGATGACTTGACCGATCCGGCGCCGGCCACGACCTTCGCCCACTTGGATGCCACCACCGTTCTGTCGCGTCAGATCGCCGAACTGGGCATTTACCCGGCGGTGGATCCGCTCGACTCCACTTCGCGTATTCTGGAGCCGGGGACCGTCGGTGAAGCGCATTATCAGGTTGCCCGCCGCGTGCAGGAAACCCTTCAGCAGTACAAGAACCTGCAGGAGATCATCGCGATCCTGGGCATGGATGAATTGTCGGAAGAAGACAAACTGACCGTGGCGCGTGCCCGGAAGCTGCAGCGCTTCCTGTCTCAGCCGTTCCACGTCGCCGAAGTCTTCACCGGTTCGCCGGGCAAATACGTCGAACTGGAAGACACGATCAAAGGTTTCACGGAAATCGTTGACGGTGAGCACGACGATCTTCCGGAAGCGGCCTTCTACATGGTCGGCACCATCGAGGAAGCGATCGAAAAGGCGCAGCGCATGGCTGCGGAAGCCGCTTAATCAGTCTTCAGGCGGCACGGACGGAGTAAAGGCAGATGGCCCAGACAGTGGCATTCGATCTGGTGGCACCGGAAAAGCTGTTGCTTTCCGAGGACGTCGAAATGGTCGTTCTTCCCGGCGTGGAAGGAGATATCGGCGTGCTGCCAGGCCATGCGCCGGTAATCACCCAGATCCGTATGGGACAGATTTGCGTGTTCGAGGCGGGTCAGGTCGTGAAGCGGCTGTTCGTCGAGGGGGGCTTCGCTGAAGTCATGCCCGAACGCTGCACGGTTCTTGCGGAAGAGGCGACTCCGTTGGATGATATTGAAACATCGGCGGTGGAACAGCATATCAAGAATCTCAGGGACGAAATGTCCCTGGCCAGCGGCGAAGAAGAAAAGGCGGCTCTTGAAGCGGCGATCGTCGTGGCGCAGGCCAAGCTGGAAGCGGTGAACAACCCCGTTTACTAAACCCCGGCTGGCCATAAGGATTGGTCGGATAAAGGTTGGGGTGATGCCGGCGCATTGGACGCTTGAGGATATCGACTGGGGCTCTTTCGAACCCGCAAAAGTTGATCCCGAATTACTCAGACTCATCAAAGCGGCGTCTTTGGTCGAGCATAATGGTGCCGAATACACCCGGTATCTTTGTGATGTCTTCGCGGGCGATTCCGCGTTCCAGGATGCCGCCCGCCAATGGGGCGTCGAAGAGGTTCAGCACGGCGAGGCGCTGGCGCGCTGGGCGATGCTGGCCGATCCATCTTTCGATTTCGATGCCGCCTTCCGCCGTTTCACCGACGGCTACCAGCCGTTCGAAGAAGGACAGGTTACCTCCAAGCGAGGGTCGCGCACGGGCGAGCTGATCGCGCGCTGCATCGTCGAAACCGGAACGAGTTCCTACTATACGGCGTTGGCGGAAACCGCGGACGAGCCGGTTCTCAAGCAGATTTGCAAAAAAATCGCCGCCGACGAGTTCCGACACTACAAGCTGTTCTACCAGCATATGCGGCGCTATCAGGTGGAAGAACAGCTCGGTCGTTTCGGCCGTTTGCGCGTGGCGGTGAGCCGGTTGGGCGAAACGGAAGACGACGAACTCGCCTATGCGTATTACGCTGCCAACGATTGGGCCGACGGCGCCTATGACCGCGAGTCGGTGGCAAAGGCGCATGTCCGCAGTGCGTTCGGGCGCTATCGCCGGCCCCACGTAATGCGCGCGGCGGCAATGATGCTGAAAGCAGCCGGGCTACCGTCGAACGGATGGCTGGCGAAAACGGCCGGCGCACTCGGCTGGCGTTTCATGCAGCGCCGCGTCGCCTGAACAGCTTAAACCGCCCTTGCCTATCCGAGCGTTGGTGTGCGCCGAAACCTGGGTTAGGGCGTGTCATCTTTACTTGGAAACCCCTGAGATCGCCTTACCGTTCAGCCAGGCCTGATCGGGTTTGCAGGCGAACCAGCGCATCGGCAAAGACCGTCTCGGTGTTTCCAAGTAAAGATCAGAAGCTCTAAGCTTGCACCGGCGGCGGGGCTCGATCTGCAATCCTCGCCGTCTGTACAACAGATGCTGAACGGTGGATCGCATGGTGTTTCTCGGACGTGCTTTGATTTTCGCGTTTGTTCTGGGGATCTGCGGAACCGCCTTAAGTCCAACCGTCCGGGCCAACCCCGACACCACCGTACGCTTCGATGAGAAGACGGGCCTCTTCGAAATTCGGTATAAGTCGCGCCCGGTCGTCAAAGCGGTCTTTAGTTTTTGGCGGGACAGTTGGCGCTGGTTGGGCCCCAACCTTCGGACGGGCCGCGAGGGGGCTGCATATACATTCGAACAGAGAGATTCGAACAGTCCCTTTGCCTTGAACGGCCGCGCGGTGAAGCGGGACGAGCGGTCTATGGAATTTCGGATTGACTCCAGGATCCCGAAGAAAGACCAGGACGCCGTGTATGGTGGCATACGGTTTCTTTTCAAAACCGATGGGCTATTGCTGAACGGCGCGCCGATCGAGGTAGAGACGCTTCCCGGAAATGACGGTTGGACGCTTCAATTGGAGGGCGGCCAGCCGCCGATCACGGTCCGCTTCGACCGGGCGCCGCCGCGGCTGTATTTCGAGCGGGGCCGCCGCAGCGAACTACGGGCGTTCTTTATCAACCAGGATCCCGAAACCAATCTTGATAGTATCACAATGACGGTGTCGATGCCGACCGGAGGAGGCGTTTCGCCGTCCTTGAACGAGTTGTTCGCGCGGCCCGATCGAAAAACCTGGCACAAGGGCCTTCTGCCGTGGAACGTGGCGCCGGTAGACCTCAGTTTCCTCAACGAACAGGACAAACCGGCCGGAAACCGGGGGTTTGTGCGCGCCGAGGGCGAGCACCTTCTGTTCGGGGATGGCTCGCCGGCCCGCTTCTGGGGAACGAACATCACGGCCTACGCTTTGTTCGGGACCAGTGGAACGAAACGCTGCGAGGCGGCTCGCCGGATTGCGAAGTTCGGATTCAATCTGGTTCGTCTGCACCACCATGATTCCGCCTGGGTAGTGCCGAACATTTTTGGCAAGAAAAGCCCGAACACGCGCGATCTCGACGAGGGTTCCCTCAGAAAGCTCGATTGGTGGATCCATTGTCTGAAACAGAACGGAATCTATGTCTGGCTCGACCTGCATGTCGGGCGCCGGTTCACGGCACAGGACGGTGTCGACCACTTCAAAGAGGCGGCCAAGGGTAAAAGCCAACTCAAGGGAGAAGGGTACACCCACGTCAATGAAAGCCTCCAAGAGCGGTTGAAGGAGTTCAACGAAGCCTATCTGTCCAGGGTCAACTCCTACACCGGATTGGCCTACAAGGACGATCCGGCGGTCCTAGCGGTCTTGATCACGAACGAAAACGACCTGACCCACCATTACGGGAACGCCCTGCTGCCGGATAAGAAGGTTCCCGCCCACAGCAAGGTCTACATGGATCTGGCCAAGCGGTTTGCGAATACCTGGAATCTGAATGCCGACAAAACTTGGCGTTCCTGGATACCCGGTCCGTCGAAGCTGTTCCTCTCCGACCTGGAGCATCGTTTCAACCAGGAAATGATGACGCATTTGGATCAGCTCGGCGTGAAATCTCTGATGGCCACCGCGAACAGTTGGGGCGGGATGAGCCTGTCGGGCCTGTTCTCGCTTACCGACGGGGACGTCATCGACGTACACTCCTATTCCGGACCGGAACCGCTTAGCGCGAACAGTCTGTTTCGCGGAAACTTCGCCCATTGGATTGCCGCCGCGCAGGTCGAAGGGATGCCGCTCACCGTCAGTGAATGGGACCCCGAACCCTTTCCTGTCTCAGGGCGTACGGCTGTGCCGCCTTACGCGGCGGCCCTTGCCGCATTGCAGGGATGGGACGCGATGATGCAGTACGCGTACAGCCAAAGCGCTCTGCATGGTGACTGGAAGCCGGCGCACTATCAAGCGTACAATGATCCGGCAATGCTGGCGTTGATGCCCGCTGCCGCGCTTATGTATCGGGCCGGACACGTCTCGGAAGCGCGGAAGACATACGCCTTGGCCTTCGGCGACCGGGTGCATGAGGAACTTCTATCTCCGCGGACGTCTGCCGCCATCCGAACATTGGCGGAGCAAAGCAAGGTGGTGGTCCGGCTGCCGCGCCATCGCTCTCTCCCCTGGCTGAAAAAGACCGGGACAGTCGACGGCGCCATCGTGGTGACGGATCCCGACCGGTCGTTTCTGCCGAACGACAGTGTCGAGGTTACATCGGACACCGGAGAACTGACGCGGAACTGGGTGGACGGGGTTTTTCGTATTGACACGCCGAAGAGCCAGATGGTGGCCGGTTGGATCGGCGGACGGTCGTTCGCCTTGTCCGACGTGACGATTGAGACCGGCGTTCCGCATGCGGCGATTGCCGTTCAAAGCATGACGGCGCAACCGATTGCGGCTTCCGACCGCATTTTGATCTCCATGGGGGCGCAGGCGGTCCCGGAAGGAAAAACCTATCTGTCGGAACCCGTTCCGGCCGAAATCGAGATCCGCGCCCCGGAAGGGCTGTCCGTGTTCGGTCTTTTGGAAAACGGCCGGCGGGCGGCAGTGCCGTTCGACTTTAAGGACGGCGTCTATACGGTCCGCAGCAATCCCCGTCTTCGCACCTGGTGGTACATGTTGGAACGGCCCTCCTAGAACAAGCCGGAAGGCCCGCTTGTTAGGCGATCACGCTCAAAATCTGCGACGGGCTTACGAACGGACCGGAGGAGCGTACAAGCGTCGGAATACCCAGCCGCAATGGTGTCAGGTTCGAAGTCGGATCCAGCGAAGGCACGGCATCTGTCGGCTGAAGCTGTTCCCGGCGAACCGCGCTTTCCTCCCTTGCGTCGCTTGCGGCCTGCTGCTCGTCCAGCCGCTGCTCGCGCAGTTCCTGCCGCGCCTCGGCGATACCCTGCTGGGCGATGGAGGCCACGCGGCGGTCCGCGGCACTCGGTTGTGCCGGTGCAAGGGCGGCGCGGCGGACGACCTGCAATTTGCGGATCGTGGCTTCCGGGTTCCCGGGGATGTCCGAAACGTCGATCTGCACTTCGCCGCCGACGGCATAAAGACGCCCGTCGGGACCGCGAACGGTCTGATAGGCCGGGGCCCCCGCATAGGGACCGCCAACCGCGGCATGGGCCTGTTCGTGCCTGCGAACCTCTGCATCGATCCGCTGTAGTTCGGCGACGACGCGGCGTTCTTCTTCGGTCAAGCCGTCCGGGCCGACGTCTTGCGATCCGGTCCGGGCGGCCGGGTCTTGCGCGTCCTGCTCTGCATCGGTTTCGGTTGCGGTCGCCGTTCCATCCCGGTCTGCATCGGCGCTTCGCTGCGATGGCGTTTGCGCCGCCGTGGCGACGACCCCTGCCGTCGTCGGCGCGGTTGCGGCGCCAATCCCCGCCGCCGCCTCTCCTGCGGATAGGTCGGTCAGCGCCTCCACGGCGGCCTCGACGGGGTCGACCGGCTGAAACTCAAGTGGAGAGCCGGCCGGCGGCGCAAAGGGATCGGTATCCTGTGGGTCGCCGGGGTCCGCGCCCGCTTCCAGGTTCTGCAGGACGACCGCGAGGCCCGCGGACAAGGCGGCTGTCGGTTGACCGGTAATCGGATCGGCGGTGTCCTCTGCTGTCGGCACAGCTCCGCCATCCGCCGTCACGGGTCGTGACGCGGGTTGCGCGGGCGTTAGCGGTGTGAAGGCGCCGATCCCCGAAGGTGTAAGAACAGGGACAGGCACGCCAAGATCGCTCATGCCGTGGTTTCTACCCTTTCTTCCGGCGATTTCTTCGCCGGACACCAGTACATCAGCATTCTCTTTAGGCGCATGCTGTGACCGTGAGTCAAGTTCGCGCGAATTTTAATAAAATTTGAGATATAGCTTCAGAGGCAAGCCAGGGCATGCGGTTCAGGCGAGATCGGCGAATTCGGCAACCACCTTTTCGTATGTGTCCCGTTTGAAGGGCACGATCAGCCCGGGAAGCTCGACCAAGGGAATCCATTGCCAGCGGTCGAATTCGGGCTTGTGCAGCGTAAGATCAATGTCCGCATCCGTGCCGAGAAACCGCATGGCGAACCAACGCTGTTTCTGTCCCCGGTAACGGCCTTTCCAGATCCGTCGCGACAGGGCGTTCGGCAGGTCATAGTGCAGCCACTGGGCGCTTTCCCGGATCAGTTCCAGCTTGTCCCGGGGAACCCCGATCTCCTCATGAACTTCCCGGAATGCCGCGTCCAGCGGCTCTTCCCCTTTGTCGATGCCGCCCTGCGGCATTTGCCAGTGGTCACCCGGCACGTCGACGCGATTGCCGACAAAAACCGACCCGATGGGGTTGAACACCATAATGCCCACACAGGGACGGTAGGGTCGGGAGTCTTGGCTGGTGTCGGGCATTGGGACCTTTCGATCGGCGGCAGGGACGCTGTCACCGTAAAGCATGTTGCAGCCGGTCGAAAAGGCCGGCCTGCATCGGTCCGGAGGCGGGATGAAAGGCTAGCCGGAAAGGCGTTCGGTGATCACCCCCGACAAGGGCGTCAGGGCGAGGCCGTTTTCGGCAAGTTCGCGCAGCCAGATCCGGATACGTTCCAGGGTTACCGGATAGGGACGCCCGATCGCGATTACCGATCCATTCGCACGGGCCAGAGACTCCGCCAGTTTGAGCTGTTTCAGCACCGACGCCCGTCCAAGGTCCAGATCCACCACCAAATCCGCCTGCGCTGCCGGAACTCCCGCCTGCGCGGCGGTCCGCTGCGCCACCGACGCGGCGGACTCGCGCCCGTCCAAATAGACCAGACCGCGCCCTTTCAAGTCGGCCATGATCGGGCGCAGCGCGCGAACATTCGCGGAAAAGCCGCTTCCCTGGTAACTGACCAGACCGACATAGCCCGTGGCGCGGCTGAGGATCCACTCAAGCCGCCGCAAGTTCTGCTCCGCATCCAGGGCGGACATCAGGGCGAAGGGACCCGGGTCGCTGCGGGGGAAGTCGCGCGGTTCCATCGGCAGGGTCAAGAGGACCTCATGGCCGCGTTCCCGGGCCTTGCCGATCCAGTCCTCGATCTGCCGCGCATAAGGCGCAAAGGCCAAGGTGACGGCGCCCGGAAGGTTCAACGCCTGTTCGGTGCGGTTTTCGCTGATCCCCAGATCGGTGATGACCAGCGCAATCCGTGGCCGGACCTCCAGCGCGTTATAGGGCCGGCTATAGACTTGCCAGGGCTTGCGGCCATCCTGTCCGATCACCGGCAGGGGACCGATGCCGCTATCGTCGATCAGGCCCGGATCGGGATGCGGGTGCAGCAGGTCCGCAAAAGTGTCGGACCCCGCTTCCGCCGGCGTTGCCGGCGCGGTGGGCGCGTCGGTTGCCCGGACCACCTGCGTCGCTGTCTCGTCGGCCGGCGGTTCGCCCGGCGCCTCGCCCTCTTCGGCGGTTTCCGTCTCGGCCGCGTCATTCCGGCGGATGACGATTTCTTCCCCCGACACCTCGGCGCGCGGACGCTGTTGCGCCATTTCCGCGACGATTTCGTCTTCCGCAATGACGATATATCCGGCAACCCCGCCAATAACGAGCAAGGTGGCGGCGTAGCCGGCCGCGACCCCGATCCAGGGCAGTCGCTTTTGGAACTTGGAGGGCTCCAGGTAACTGGTGTCGTCCGGATCGAAGGCAGGTACGGCATCGTCGCCGTCGTCGGACGGCGACTTCTTGCCGAATGGCAACTTGATGCGCGGAATCGGCAGGGACGGCCGCTTCAGTGGCGGAATTTTAAGCGGTATTTTCAGCGCCAATTCCCTTCAAGCCGCGTGAGCACGGCCGCCACCGCACCCCCGGAATTCCACGCGGCCTTAATTGACCGCGCGTTCCCGGTACAATGCGATGCCTCGGATCAGATCCAGCGCACGCGCCAATTGATAGTCTTCAAGATCGCTGGATTCGATGGGACCGTCCACGGATTCCTCCGCGTTTTCCTCATCGGCAGCGTTGGCGTCTCCGTTGTCGCCGTTGCTCAGCGCGCCGCGCAGATCGGCCTCGCTGCGTCTGCGCCCGTCTTCCAGCACTTCCAGACGGGCGCGTTCGACGACGATGTCGGGCGCGATGCCTTTCTGCTGGATCGACCGGCCGCTCGGCGTGAAGTAACGCTGGGTGGTCAGTTTGATAGCGCTTCCGGCCCGGCTGAGCGGCATGATGGTCTGAACGGATCCCTTCCCGAAGGATTGCGTGCCAAGGACGATGGCGCGTCCATGGTCCTGCAGGGCGCCGGCGACAATTTCGGACGCGCTGGCCGAGCCGCCATTGATCAGAACCACCAGCGGCATGCCGTCGATCCGGTCGCCGGGGGTGGCGTGGAACCGTTGCGCATTGTCGATGTCGCGGCCCCGTGTAGAGACGACCTCTCCCTTCTCCAGGAACGTGTCGGAAACAGAGATCGCCTGATCCAGCAGACCGCCAGGATTGCTGCGGAGGTCCAGGACGAAGCCTTTCAGTTCGCCGTCGGATTCATCCAGGATCTTGTCGATGGCACGTTCCAGCCCGGATTGCGTCTGCCCTGTGAAACTGGAGATCCGCAGATAGCCGACATCACCTTCCAGGCGCTGGCGCACAGACCGGATCTTGATACGGTCGCGGGTAACGGTGGCCTCGAAGGGCTCGCGCTCACCGCGCACAATGGTCAGCACGATATCGCTGCCGATTTCGCCGCGCATCTTTTCGACCGCCTCGCTGAGGGTCAGGCCCTGAACCGCTTCGCCGTCCAGCTCGACAATCAAGTCGCCGGCCTGGATGCCGGCCCGGAAGGCCGGCGTGTCGTCGATCGGCGCGACGACCCGGACGTAACCGGTTTCGTCCATGGTCACTTCGATGCCGAGACCGCCGAACTCGCCGCGGGTCTGCTGACGGATGTTTTGAAAGTTCTTCTGATTCAGGAAGCTGGAATGCGGATCCAGGTTGCGCAGCATTCCCTGGATCGCCGCCTCGAGCAGTTCTTCGTCGGACACTTCTTCGACAAAGTCGTTTCGGATCCGCTCAAATACCTCCCCGAACAGATCCAGAAGCTCGTAGGTATCGGCCGTGTCCCCATCCGTCGCGGCCAGTGCAGCGCCAGAACCCAGGGCCAAGCCGCCGCCCAGCAAGGCGGTGCTCAATCCAATTGCGAAAATCGATGTGCGAACGCGTCCCATAATCGTCTGAGTTCCTTTTCAAGGCTTTGACCTGACCATCAAGATGGCAATTTCGGCCTATATTATCCAGAAATCCATTGCATCGGGTTAATTGGTTGTCCTTCGCGGCGCAACTCGACATAGAGTCCCAGCGCCTCCGAACCGTCTTTATCGACCTCCGCCGTTTCCGCGGACGGCATGACACCCACCGGCTCGCCGGCCAAAATCCACTGCCCCGTCGCCGCGTCGAGCCGGCTCATGCCAGCCAGCACAGAATGATATCCATCCGAATGTTCAATGATCAAGATGAGGCCAAGGCCCTGAAACTGGCCGGAAAAGGCCACTTTCCCGTCGAATGTGGCGGTGACTTGTGCGTCGGGCCGGGTACGGATGACGATCCCTTTGCTGGTTTGCCCAAACCCGGCGTCCTGCCCGTAGGTTCGAACGATGTCGCCGCGAGCCGGCCGGTTGATCGGACCGGACGGCGGAAAGGAACGCAATCCTTCCGGCTTTGCCGACGGGTCAACGGGGCCGCTGGTCACGGAGGTTTGATCCGCTTCGGGCTCCCGGTTCGGCGGCGACGGCGCCTCCCCCTCGTCCAAACCGCGGTTGAGCCTCTCCAGCAAATCCTCAAGCGAGGTCGCTTCCTTCACCAGGCGCGCAATCCGATCGTTGGTCCGGTTGACGGCGGTATCGACATCCGAAAGCAAACCGTTCTTTTCAGCCACCAGTGCGGCAAGGTTCTCACGATCCGCCGTCAGGGCCGTCTCCGCTGTCGCTAATTCACTGAGTTTGTTGAGAATATCCTGCTCAACCGCGTTCAGTGCTACGAGCTGCTCGCCCAAAACGGCGGCGCGATCCTGGAGAACGGGGATCGAGGTTTCCAGCAAGTGCGCGCCGCGAACTGCTTTGAGAACCCCGCCCGGTTGAAAAAGCACGCTCTGAGACGGCGCCCGAGATAAACGGGCCAGCGCACTCAAGGTTCCGCCGAGCTGAGCGTTCCTTTCTTTCAGGTCTTGGGTGCGCTGTTGCTTCTCCAAGGTCAATTGGTCGAGCTGGCGCTCCAGGTTCGTGATGATGCTCTCCCGTTCCTGAGTGTCCTGTGCCAGGATAACGAGCCGTTCGCGCAGCCGCTTCAGATCGACAGCCAAGGCTTCCCGCCGGTCGGACAGGGCGCGGTTTTCGCGGCGCGCGTCGTCAAGTTCCTGCTGGGTGCGTTGGAGGGCTTCGGTCTGTTCCTGAACCGATTGCGCGAAGCCGGGACTCGCGAACAACAGGCAAAGGCCTGTCGCAGCGGCCTTGCCGAAACCGGTTGGACCGCGTCCCGTCACTCGGCCGCGACCTGATCCGGCCGGCCACGATCGATCAGAGAGACCCCGGTCATCTCCGCAGGCTGTGTCACGCCCATTAAGTCCAGCAAGGTCGGTGCAAGATCCGCCAGACGGCCCGGCCGGACTTGCGCCACACTGTCGCTACCGACGACGATTAAAGGAACCTTGTTCATGGTGTGCGCGGTATGAGGTTGCCCTGTTGCCGCGTCGGACATCTGCTCGGCGTTTCCATGATCCGCCGTAATCAGCAGGACACCGCCATTGGCTTGCACCGCCGTGCTGAGGCGGTCCAGACATCCATCGACAGTTTGGACAGCCTTGACCGCAGCATCCAACGACCCCGTATGGCCGACCATGTCTGTATTCGCGTAATTGACGACGATGAAGTCATATTTGTCTTCCGCGATAGCGGCGACCAGTTTGTCCGTGACCTCCACCGCCGACATCTCCGGTTTCAAGTCGTAGGTGGCGACATCGGGCGAGGGGACAAGAATGCGCTCTTCGCCGGAAAACACGTCCTCTCGTCCGCCGTTGAAAAAGAACGTGACATGCGCGTATTTCTCGGTCTCTGCGATGCGTAACTGGTGCAGGTCGTTCTGGGCCACCACCTCGCCCATCGTTGCCGGAAGATCCTCGGCCGGAAACAGCACGTTCATGCGGGCGGCCAGGTCGGAAGAGTACTCCACCATGCCGGCAACAGATGCGAAAGAAATATGCCTTTTCTGGGGCGCCGCATCGAAATCGCGATCAATCAGCATGTGCAGAATTTCACGGGCGCGGTCGGCCCGGAAGTTCAGCATCATCAGCCCGTCGCCATCCTGCATCCCGGTATATCCGCCGACTGTAACCGGGTTCACGAACTCATCCGTTGTTCCGCTTTCGTAGGCGGCGTCAATGGCGCCGAGGGCGTCCGGGACCTCGGGCGCGTCAGCATCTCTGATCGCGTCGACCGACCGCTGAACCCGGTCCCAACGCTTGTCCCGGTCCATTGCATAATACCGTCCCGACACGGTTGCGATCTTGGTCTGCGGCGCCAGTTCGATGAAGTCCGACAGGTAGGCCTTGGCGCTTTGCGGCGGGGTGTCCCGTCCGTCCAAGATCGCGTGTATCAGAGTTTTAATACCGTGATCATGTAGAAGATTGGCAACGGCGGCGATATGATCCTGATGCGCGTGCACGCCCCCTGGAGACATCAATCCCAGTAGATGGGCTGTGCCGCCGGACGCGGTTATCGCCGCGACGAAGTCCTGAAATGCAGCAATCGTGCGAAGCGATCCGTCTGCAACGGCAGCGTCGATCCGGGGAAGGTCCTGCATGACGATCCGGCCCGCCCCGATATTCATATGGCCGACTTCCGAGTTTCCCATCTGTCCGGACGGCAGGCCGACAAACCCTTCAGAGGCGTCTAACTGGGTAGAAGGCCAGTCGGCGCGAAGACCGTCGAATGTCTTCGTATCCGCTAATGCAATGGCGTTTTGGTCGTTGCTCTCGCGGTCGCCCCAACCGTCGAGGATACAGAGGACTGCGGGCTTTGGGCGTGTGACTTGGTCTTTCATTTGTCGTTCTCTTGCATGCAAACAGATCAAAATCGGATTTTTGAGGAATTATTTTAATGAAAATGGGGTTTTTTTGCCCACGGGACTTGATTTCATGGTATTTACCTCACCAGTTTATACAGAAGCGGGTCGATCCGATACAAGGTCCGGTGCCGGTAAATCACGGAACGGTGCGATGTACTGGCTGGTCGATATCGAGGTGTAGCATTCGGAGCTGTCGCCGGAATCTGGATAGGCCCAACCGATACTGTCCCGAATGCACTACCTGGGGTATGTGGCCGGCGGTCGCCTGTTTCGAATTTTAAAGGGGATTGAAAGTGGCTCAAAGCGACGACACGGATTTTGCGGTCCTTGGCTCGGCGGCTCTTGCCATGAAGAGCTATCAGAAGGAAGTCGAAAAGCATGCGGAAAAGATGGGCAAGGATTCGTCCAGTGAAATGGGCCAACTCGTAAGCTTTCCTGCCTATTCGATTTTGCTCTTCATGGTTGAGTATGATGCGGCCGGATTGAACCAAAAGAAGCATCAGAGCCTTCTGAAAAAATTCAAGGTCGACACGGCCGGGAACCTGAAAACCTTCCCATTGCTGAGCCAGTCCGCACTGTTCGAGATCTTCGGCGGCCTGGGGCTGTCGCGCGAATCCATTCGCCGGTTGCTGATCCTGCTCTCCGACTACGAGCTGCTCGACCGCACCAGCAAAGGTCCTCCGTTCCCGGATCAGCTTGGCATCTCCAAGAAAGGCGGTGCCCTGATGCGGCGCGTCGCCAAGCGGCTGGGCAAGGAAATGGAAAAAGCTAAACAGTTCGGTTACCTCTAATCCGGCTGTCAGGCGCGATCAAAGGCGGCGGTCCGGTGGGCCGCCGTCGTTGCGTTTCCACCTTCTTATATATCTTTTTTGGGCGAATTGCCCATCGCTATGCGCGGTGATAGGGGTGACCGGCGCTGATTTGCTGGGCGCGGTAGAGCTGTTCGGCGATCATCGCGCGAACCAGCATATGCGGCCAGGTCATTTTTCCGAGACATAGCACCAGATCGGCTCTATCGCGGACGCGGTCCGCCAGACCGTTGGCCCCGCCGATCACGAGCGCCAAGGACTTCACGCCTGATGATTTCCAGCCGTCGAGCTTTGCCGCGAAAGCAATGCTCTCCAGGCTCTTACCCCGCTCGTCCAGTGCAATCACCGCGGCCCCGGGCGGAATGGCGGCCAGCAGCAGATCCGCTTCCTTTTCCTTGAGTTCCGGCGGCGTCAGCGGCCGTTTTTCTTCCACTTCCCGAAGCGAAAGGGCCGGCCGAAGGCGGCCTGCGAACTGATCGAACAAATCCTTTTCAGGGCCGCGCTTCGCACGCCCCACAGCAATCAGGAAGACATCCATCCGCTAAACCCGACGCCACCCGGCGTCCGCTCAACCCGTCGGTTCCAGAACCCGGTCTGCAGCCTGGTCGGCCGTCGTTGTCGACCCGCTGGCGTTCCACAATTTCTCGAGATTGTAGAAGTCCCTGACCTCGGGCCGGAACAGATGGATGATGATATCGCCCGCGTCGATCAAAACCCAGTCGCCTTGGTCTTTGCCGTCGACAACGGCCTTCGGCGCGTTTCCGGCCTTCAATCGTTCGACAAGATGGTCGGCAATTGCCGAAAGGTGTCGCGCCGAGGTTCCCGAGGCAATCACCATGAAGTCTGCAATCGTCGATTTTCCGGTCAGGTCGATGACCGTAATGGATTGAGCTTTGTCGTCCTCCAGCGAGGTGACGACCAGATCAATGAGCGTTCGGTCTTGTTTCGAACGCGGTTGAGTTTGGGTCCTTATGGCGCCCGTCTCCTTCAGGTTTCGTTCCACAGGCCTTCACCATTCCGGGTCCTAATCTCGGTCGCGGATGCCGAATGCCGGCGGAACCTCAAAAATGCCCAAACGGGCGTCGATCGGCGCGAGAGACGTCTGATGGCGGTATGCGGTAACCGCCTGCGACGAAACCGGTGCGCCGCCTTGCCCACTAAAGCCCTGGAATCATAGGTCGGTCTGGTAAAAACCGCAATGGGCGTCAAAGTGAAGATTTTGTGCCAATCCTTCCACCTCGGGATTTGAATCAGGTTGTCCGACCCCATCAGCCAGACGAAGCGGACGGCCGGATACCGGCGTTGCAAGCGCGCCAAGGTCTGCGCTGTATAGGTCGTCCCCAGGTCCGTCTCGATATCGGTGACACGGATGCGCCGGTTCCCCCTGGACAGTGTGCGCGCCGCCGCGACGCGCTCGGCCAACGGCGCCATGCCCGTGCGTTCCTTCAACGGGTTCTGCGGCGAGACCAGCCACCAAATCTCATCGAGATTCAGCCGTTTCAGTGCTTCTCTCGAGATATGCAAATGCCCGTCATGGGCCGGGTTAAAGGACCCGCCCAACAGTCCGACCGTGCGCTTCCAACGTGACACCCGCATGATTTTCTTGGTCTTGGGGACGGTGGCCGCGACGCGGGCTACGGCCGCACTTGGCCGTCGCCGCGCACGACGTATTTGAAACTGGTGAGCTGCTCGGTCCCGACCGGCCCACGGGCATGCATTCGCCCGGTGGAGATGCCGATCTCCGCACCCATGCCGAACTCGCTTCCATCGGCGAACTGCGTGGAGGCGTTCTGCATGACGATGGCGCTATCCACTTCGCGCAGGAAAGTCTCGGCCGCCGCCGGGTCCTCGGTGACGATCGAATCCGTATGGTTCGATCCTTTCGCGTTCACATGCTCGATCGCCTCGTTCAGTCCATCCACCACACGGACGGAAATGATGCTGTCCAGATATTCCGTCGTCCAATCCTCGGCTTGGGCCGGGATCGCCGCGGGGAACAGCGCGCGGGTGCGGTCGTCGCCACGGATCTCGCATCCCAGACCGGCCAGGTCGTTCAAGAGACCGGGCAGGACATCGTCCGCCTTGCTTGCATCGACCAGCAACGTTTCCGCCGCGCCGCAAATGCTGGTACGGCGCATTTTCGCGTTCACCGCGATCGCGTGGGCTTTCTTCGCGTCCGCATCCTGGTGGATATAGACGTGACACAGACCGTCCAGATGCGCGAAGACGGGCATCCGGGCATCGTTCATCACCCGCTCGATCAGGCCGCGCCCGCCGCGCGGCACGATGACGTCGACATATTCATGCAGGCGCAGCAGCGCGCCCACCGCTTCCCGGTCGCGGGTCGGGATCATCTGCACGGCATCCTCGGGCAGACCGGCATGGCGCAGGCCGTCGCGCAGGCATTCGGCGATCATCGACGAACTGTTCAGGCTTTCCGACCCGCCGCGCAGGATGACGGCGTTCCCGGCGAAGAGGCAAAGGCCACCGGCATCGGCCGTCACATTGGGGCGCGATTCGTAGATAACGCCGATCACGCCCAGCGGCGTCCGCACGCGTTGGATATGCAGACCGTTGGGCCGCTCCCAATCGCCGATCACCGCGCCGACCGGATCGGGCAGTTCCGCGATCGCTTCCAGACCGGCGGCCATGGACTCAATCCTCTCCGGGGTCAGAAGCAGGCGGTCGATCAGCGATTTGCTGAGCCCTTTTTCTTCCCCGAACAGGACATCGTCGCGATTGGCGGCGATCAACGCGTCGGATCGTTCCCGAATGCGCGCCGCCGCGGTTCGCAAAGCGTCCTGTTTTGCTTCGGTGGTCGCCAGCGAGAGTTTCTTCGATGCAGCCCTTGCGCGCGCGCCGATCGCGCGCACCTGATCGGCGACGCCGTCGGATTCCGCGGTGGTGTCCTGCTCTGCGTGGGCCATGCTCATGTCACTCTCCCGTTCGGCCCTTCGGGGGCCTGCCTCAAAGTCTAAGATACGCCTGTCGCGGCGGTAAAGCGCTCCGCAACGGCGGGATCGTTTTGTCCCGCCTCGTCCAGTACCAGGTCGTCCCGGTGGATCAGGGCGACACGGCCTTCAAATCCCAGGATACCGGCAATCTCGCCCGACTGACGCCCCGCGATCTTCGCGGCGTCCGCGACCGAATAGGATACCAGACCGGTTCCGAGCCGCGTGCCGGCGGGACCCAGAATACGCACGGGATCGCCGCGGTCGAAATGGCCGTCCACCCGGGCAACGCCGGCTGGCAGAAGGCTCTTGCCGTTCTTCAAAGCGGCCTCCGCGCCCGCATCGATGGTGACTGAGCCGGACGGATTGAGTTGACCCGCGATCCACTTCTTACGGGCCGCCTGCGGCTTCACAGGGGCGTTGAAGACCGTATGGCGCATGCCTTCCAGAACCGCCTGGATCGGCTGCATACCGGTACCTTTGACGATCAGCATCCGGCAGCCGCCTGCCAGCGCGATCTTCGCGGCCTCCAGTTTGGTCAGCATGCCGCCCGTCGACAGGCCCCCCATTTCGGCTGTCAGAGCGACATCGCCCGCCATGGCCAGTATTTCGGGGCTCAGCCGGTCGACCGCCGGGATATGCGCGGCGTTCGGGTCTTTACGGGGATCGGCGCTGTAAAGGCCGTCGATGTCGCTCAGCAACACCAGGGTATCCGCGCTGACCATGGTGGCGACCCGGGCGGCCAGCCGGTCGTTGTCGCCGTAACGGATCTCCTGCGTCGCCACCGTGTCGTTTTCATTGATCACCGGGATGGCGCCCAGCCCCAGCAGTTGCAGAATGGTGGCGCGGGCATTCAGATGACGGCGCCGCTCTTCCGTGTCGGAGGGCGTCAACAGGATCTGCGCAGCGGTAAAGCCCAACGCGCCCAGAGCTTCCTGATAGGCGTGCGCCAGCGTGATCTGTCCGGTTGCCGCAGCGGCCTGCTTCTCTTCCAACTTGAGGTGCCGCCCGGTGAGTCCCAGATTGCGCCGTCCGGCTGCGATCGACCCGCTGGACACGATCAGGACCTGTGCGCCCGCACTGCGGAGATGCGCGACATCCTGTGCCAGGCCCGCCAGCCAGTCGCGCCGTATTGCCCCGCTGGTCTGGTCCACCAACAAGGCCGATCCGATCTTGATGACGACGCGTTTGGCGCCTGCGAGGGGGCTGCTCATCGTTCTACAGCGTGACTTCGGGCGACCAGCCGGCGGGGCCCGCGTCGTCCTCGCCGCGTTCCGCGCGCGCCGCTTCGGCGCCCTCGGCGGCGCGGGCCTCCGAGATCAACCGGTACAATGCGCGCAGCACCGCCGGTACGCCTTCGCCGGTCACGCCTGAAATCGCGTAAACCGGTGCATCCGTGGCGGTGCGGAGGTCGGCTTTCATTTCCTCGATGAATTCGGGCAACAAAGCGTCCGCCTTGTTGATCGCGATGATTTCCGGCTTGTCAGCAAGCCCTTCGCCGTATTCCGCCAGCTCGTGCCGGATTGTCTTGTAGGATTCCGTTACCGTCATATCCGAGCCGTCGATCAAATGCAGAAGCACGCGGCAGCGTTCGATATGGCCCAGGAAACGGTCCCCCAGTCCATGCCCTTCATGCGCGCCTTCGATCAGGCCTGGAATATCCGCCAGGACGAATTCCCGCTCGTCCACGCCGACGACGCCAAGCTGCGGGTGCAGCGTGGTGAATGGATAATCGGCGATCTTGGGTTTGGCCCGGCTGCTGGCCGCCAGGAAGGTAGACTTTCCGGCGTTCGGCAAACCGACCAGGCCGGCGTCCGCAATCAGCTTTAGGCGCAGCCAGATCCACGTCTCCTCCGAGTCCTCGCCGGGTTGCGCATAGCGCGGGGCCTGGTTGGTGGAGGATTTGAAATGCGTGTTTCCCAGCCCGCCGCGTCCGCCGGCGAGCAGCACGACGCGCTGACCGATATCCGTGAGATCCGCGATAATGGTCTCGCCGTCCTCGGCCAGGATCTGGGTGCCAACCGGCAGTTTCAGGACCACATCGTCGCCGTTCGCGCCGGTCCGGTTCTGACCCATGCCATGCATGCCGCGTTTTGCCTTGAAATGCTGCTGATAGCGATAGTCGATCAGCGTGTTCAGTCCCTGGACCGCTTCGGCCACGACATCGCCGCCGCGCCCGCCGTCGCCGCCGTTGGGGCCGCCGAACTCGATGTACTTCTCACGCCGGAACGACACGCAGCCGGTACCGCCGGCGCCGCTCTTGATGAAAATCTTGGCCTGATCGAGAAACTTCATAGCGTTTGCTTTGTTTTACCGAGCGGTTCCGGTCCGGCGCCGCAAAAGGGAATTCATGCTCCAAAAACCAAAAGGGGAACGGTGGTGACCGTTCCCCTTTTGCAATTCCATGCCATTCGGGGCCGGCCGTTATTCGGCAGCCTCCGGCAACGGGGTAACCGTGACGAACGTGCGTTCGCGGGTCTTCTTGAACCCGACATGCCCGTGGGTCAGCGCAAACAGCGTGTGGTCCTTGCCGATACCGACATTGTCGCCGGCATGCCACTTGGTGCCGCGCTGGCGCACGATGATGTTTCCGGCTTTGACGAGTTCGCCGCCGTATTTCTTGACGCCAAGACGGCGACCTTCTGAGTCGCGGCCGTTCCTTGAACTACCGCCGGCCTTTTTATGTGCCATGACCCGTTCTCCTTACCGTTTCGGACCGCAAGCCGGTCCGCGCCCGTCAGGGCTCAATCCTAGTCCTCAGCCTTTTCCGCATCGGCCTTTTTGGCCGCTGCTTTCTTGGCGCTCGCCTTTTTCGCAGTGGCTTTCTTGGCCGCTGCTTTCTTCGCTTCGCCGTCCTCAGCCGGTTTTTCGGCGGCTGCCGGTGCCTTCTTCGGCTTCGACGCGCCCTTGGCGAGGATATCCGTAATCTTCAGGACCGTCAGGTGCTGCCTGTGGCCCTTCTTCCGGCGATAGTTCTGGCGGCGCTTCTTCTTGAAGACGATCACCTTCTTATCGCGCGCCTGTTCAACGACTTCGGCTTCGACGGCGGCGCCTTCGATCACCGGGGTGCCGACGGTCTTGGACCCGTCGTCATCGATCAGCAGAACATCGTTCAGGGCGACTTTATCGCCCGGTTCGGCGGCCAGCTTTTCCACGCGGATGACGTCGTCCTTCGCCACGCGGTACTGTTTGCCGCCAGTCTTTACGACTGCAAACATCGTTACCTCTCACTTTGTTACCGCGCTCTTCGGCGCCGGCAGAGCCGGACTTTGATCTCACGTCCCGGACGGAAGTCCTGGACAAAAGCCTCGAGCAGCGCATTCATAACGCCGCGGAACGATATGCTCCGCGGACGGGCGCGCACTATACGCAGCCAGCGGTCAAAGTCAACGCCGTTCCAGCCCGATAAGGCGTTGAGATTTAAGGGAAGGTACAAAACGACGATGGACGGAAACATAGAGGCGGCGGCGCAGGCATTGCTGCAGGGCCGAAAAGGGCGCGACCCTTTCCAATCGGTGGCGGACACGCACGGCATCAGCGGCATGACGGGGGCTTATGACGTCCAGGAGCGCTTCGTCGAGTTGCTGCGGGATGACGGCGCAGGTGCGATCGCCGGATACAAGATCGCGCTGACATCCAAGGTGATGCAGGAGATGTGCGGTGTCGACCGGCCCTTGGCGGGCGCCATCCTCAATGAAGCGGTTCACAACAGCCCGGCAAGGATCGCGCACGGCGATTTTCAGCATTTGGGTCTGGAGTTCGAAACCGCGGTCATACTGGCGGCCGATATGCCTGCTCGCGGCGAGCCCTATACCCGCGATGGGGTCGCGGCATTCGTGGAGGCCTGCGCACCCGCCTTCGAACTGATCGAGGACCGGAACGCGGACTACGCCGCGCTGGATGCGGTCGGCATCACTGCCGACAATGCCTGGAACGGCGGGGTTGTGCTGGGAGAGCCGAGTACTGCTTGGCGGGAAGTCGATCTGACGAGCGCCCGCGTAACCCTTGGATGGGCGGGCGAGGCGCCGGCGGAAGCCTCGACCGGCGAGGCCATGGGCCATCCGTTCGAGGCGGTCGCCTGGGTAGCGAACCATCTGAATGCGCGCGGCCAGGCCCTGAAGGCGGGACAGTTGGTGATGACGGGAAGCACGATGAAAACGCGTTTCCCGGCTGGCGGGGAAGAGATCGTTTACACGATCGACGGTCTCGGGTCGGTGGCCCTCACTATCGTCTGAAGAGCCTTGGTCGAAATCGGTATCGCAGGGCTTGCCCCGGCGCGCGGCCTTCGCTAGGTTCCGCGCGCCTTCGACCGGGGGCTTCTGATGTGCGCGAACGTAGGCAGCACTGAAATGCGGAGAGGTGCCGGAGTGGTCGAACGGGGCGGTCTCGAAAACCGTTGTGCGCGTGAGCGTACCCAGGGTTCGAATCCCTGTCTCTCCGCCACTTTACAGACCTCATGGCAATTCGCTTCACTCATGCCCTCGATGGGGTTGGGAATGACCGTCGGTCTGCGATAGCGGCCTTGTGGAGAGTGCGCGGTTTGTGCCGTTCGCTCCACCATCAGCCTCAGTACGTTCATGTCGAGGTCATGACCAGTTCAATTGGTCTTACGCCTTGGATCGCGAAAAACCGTATACTTGCCGCGATGTTCCGGCGTTAGCGGCGCGGCACGGATATTCCACACCGTTTGTTGGCTGGCCGGTCGTTGCGCCTTCGCTTCGCTTGCGGAAGACGCCGCGCCATTCTTTGGAGCCGTTGGCAGATCACCATTGCCGGTCTCGGGTTCACGCGGATCACAATGGAATACTGATGCTCTCGATATCGAAGACGCGCTCTAGGAATAGGTACAAAAACCCAAAACTGATGACCAGGACGGACACACCCGTTATCGCAGAGGTGATCTGAATTTTCTGCAGGGACAAGGTTAGTTCGGTTTGCTGCGCCGGGGTCTGTTGCTGATCCTGAGAGCTCTCAGCTTTGCGACGCATCGACACTGCGGCGCGGACTTCGAAAAATGATAGATAAACCCCAAGTCCAACGACAAGTATGACCAGGAACAGTACCAAATACGCCGCTACAAGCTGCCAATAGAACACCTTCATTGTATGGTCCAGAAACCCTTCCCGCACTTTACGAATATCGGCGATGCGGTCAGCGAGTTGCTCGCTGGTAAGGACCGGCTGATTGGCCAGTGCACCCGCCTGCAAAACGCCCGTAGCCTTCTGGAGTTCCCCGCGGAGACGCGTAATCTCCGCTTCGGTGTTTTTGAGAGTTTTGATGAGTACGGGTTTGCTGAGACTTTCCAGCAACTCGTCGGCTGCATCCGAGTTTCCAGGGTCTTGCGCCAGACCGCTCGATTGGACAGCCAAAAAAAACAGGACAAGGGAGAGTGATGCTAGTCGCTTCATGTATCTACACGCACTTGCAGTCTGCCGGGCGGTCTTCCGGAGGCGTAAACTCGCAAAACCAAGGTGTCCATTTGCAGGCCGGAGGGGGAGAGGGCCCCGGGATTATGGGGATTACGAGACCGGGTGTGGGAGAGACAAGGCCCGGCAAGGGGATGTTGGCGCCCGACAAAGACGGAATTTGCATTCCCTGCAGGCCGTCCCATCCCTTCTGTGGATCGAAACTCTTATAGTCGAAAACGGTTCCTACCCTTGGGTTTCCGGCATCAATTGACCGAATCTGCCCGGATGGACCGGTCACGAAACGACCCGGACTATCGAACTGAATAGTGCCAACCGCGCCCGGAGTTGCCCCTCCGCTGCCCTGCACCTGTGCGGAAGCAATCGCGACGAAACATCCGGTTTGAAGAACGGCGGCGAATACCAGTGACATGAGAGGTCTAATCATAGTTCTCATCTTCGGTCGGGTCGTGGTCGAACTCTAAGCCTTTGCTTGCCGATGTCTGTTAAACTTTAAATGGTTTTGAACGGACGTGTCTATCCATACAAAGTTTTAGTGTGCGTCCCCGGCCGCTCTCTTCGCATCGTAAGTCGGGGCTTCGTAAGGCCTTGTTCAGCCGTTCGGTAAGCATCGATCTCCCTTACAATTTTTAAGAATCCGACCAGGCCGACGGCGTGGCGCGTGCGCTGGGAACGGCTCCGCATTGGATGTCCGACGCCTGCGTTGCAGTACGGGCGGTTCTGTATGTGTGCCGCCCGGAGTTCACCGTCGGCTGGAGGCATGACTGGATGGCGCTCTGCATCCCCCGTGTTTGCCGCCGATCCGGTTTGACAACGCGTTCCACAGAAGGTCGTTGGTCAGCGGCTGGGCTTCATCCGCCTTCAACCGGTCGGGTAGTCTTTATTGGCTTGATCTGCCGCAAATCGGCGGGCGTTGCACAAACCGAAGGCATTTGGATTTGTGACAACACGCGAATTTTGATAGACGTTCGGCCATGACCGAGCACCTGAAATCCGTTGTCGACTATGATGCGCCACGCCTTTCCAAAGACGTCCTAGCGTCCGAGTTTTCGGCCGCGACGCCGTTTCCGCACATCGTTGTCGACAATTTCATCGATCCCGTCGCCTGTCAGGCAATGCTGGATGAGTTCGACGGTGTTGATCGTGATGGGTCGTGGGGGCACTACGTCCATTACAACGAGAGAAAGCTTGGTCTTACGAAGTTCGACCGTATGGCGCCGGCGACACAACGCGTAATCCGGGAATTGTCGTCCGACCGATTTGTCGCGTGGTTGGAATCCGTGACCGGACTGAAAGACTTGTTGGCTGACCCGGACCTGGACGGCGGTGGATTGCACAAGATCGAGCGGGACGGGTTTCTAAACGTCCATGTCGATTTCCTGGCGCACACGGTTCAGAAGACCTGGAGTCGGCAACTCAACTTGCTTCTCTATCTCAATCACGATTGGAAAGAGGAGTACGAAGGCGCGCTGGAACTTTGGAACGCCGATATGACCCAGTGCGAGAAGAAGGTCATGCCGGTGTTCAATCGCTGTGTGATCTTTCACACCTGCCCAGGGTCCTACCACGGACACCCGACACCGCTGACCTGCCCGGAGGGGATGTCACGGAAGTCGCTTGCGCTTTACTATTTCCGGGACGAAGGCAAAACGGTTCCCCTGAACCCGACGGATTATCGGGCGAGGCCGGAGGATTCCGCCATGAAGCACGCGCTCGTCTATGCGGACCGGACATTGTTGCAGATCTATTCCTCCTTGAAACGCTACGCCGGCCTCAAGGATGGAACGGTGCAGAAACTGCTGAAACGCTTTTAGGGGCGGACCCCGTACATGATGTCTTTGGGCCGCGCGGACTGGTGGGTTCTGGCCGCCTTCGTGCTGGGCAATGTGCTGATCATTCTTGCCACGCCGTCGGGCGCCAATCTCTCTGGAGCGGCGGATGGAGGGTCTTGGTTCGATCCGGCGCGTGCCTTCCTGCGTTTCGGCGCACTCGTGGAACTGTCCAACCCCGACGTGCCCAGCCTCTACAGGCCGCCTCTCTTCCCGGTATTCGGTGCCGGATTAATGATGCTTTTCGGCAGCGAGAGCCCCTATCCGATCGTCATGGGGCAAATCGCCGTGCTTTTCCTCTCGGGATTGGTCTTCCGCGCGGTGGTCGAGGAAATGGTGCCCGGCTACGGCGCATTGGGCATGGCCCTATACCTCTTTAATCCGAACGTTCTTTCAACGGCGCATCTCATACAGAGCGAGACGCTGTTCTCTTTCTTCGTCCTTGTGTCGTTCTGGGCGGTGTGTGTGCGTGATAGGCAACTGACATGGCGCCGGGTCCTATTGACCGGGTTGGCGCTTGGCCTTGCGTGTCTCGTGCGTCCGACACCGCAGTTCCTGATTCTTGTGCTGCCGATAGGGACGGTCGTTTTGGCTGTTCTTGCCGGAGAAGGAAGGCACTGGGCGCGTGCCCTGGCGCAAGGGCTAGCCGCGATGGTCCTTGCCTTGGCGATTGTGGCGCCATGGGCGCACTATGTGAACCAGTATGACGGCACCTATGCTCTCGCGCCCAACGATATCAAGTACCGGTATGTGTACGATCAAATTACAATCATCGAGGCGCAGATAAACGGGATCTCGTATCACGAGGTCAACAATCAAATGGATCAACTCGTCCCCGACCACGCACAGGTGCGTGACTGCGTGACGCTGCCGATACACTCAGACCTCTATTCTGCGTGCTACGGCGATCTGGTTTCGAACGGCTACGCTCGGCTTCTTTCCTACCCGTTCGCGGATTTCGCCAAGGCCCTGTTCAGGTCGGTTGGGCAGTTCGGTGTCGCCGGAGGAGCGGGGAACTGGCACAACATCCTCGGTCTGGACCCGAACAGCGTGTCGGGCGGCTGGTTCAGTGCAAGCCAGGGGTCAGTGTTGGAGATCCTAAAGGCTGTGTTCCAGCCCGGCTCGTCGACGGCTTTGATATTCACCATCGCGTCGCTGGGCTATGTCTTTATTCTGAGGATTTTGGGAGGAGTTGGGTTCGGTGTGCTTCTGTGGCAACGCCAATGGGCGACCGCAGCGATCATCGCCGCCTATATCGCCTACTTCGCTCTGATCACGATTTTTGTAGGGAATTCGCGCTACCGCGTTCCCGTGGAGCCGGCCCTCGTGCTTTTGGCCGTGGTCGGAATCGCCGCTATGAAGAGCCGGTTTCTACCTAGCCCGCTGAGGCCTGTTGAGAGCGAATAACAGATTCTTCATGTGCTGTTTTCAGCAGGTAGTCGAGATGCGGTCTTGGGGTCACTTCCAGAAATAACTGGTAGGCGAACATAGAAACCCAAACTCGGCACAGACCTGAGTTGATCTTTGTGATCATCCGGCCAAACCAGCCCTTGCCGAAAACCAGCGGCCAGGGGGCCGGAATTCCCTGAAGGGAAGAGACCTCGAACCCATTCTGTTCGAACAGCGCCCGGATCGTCGAGGCCGTAAACAGCCGCGTATGGGTCATATCCAATATCCCACGCTTGCCGTAGTTGAACATGCCGAACATGTGCAGCAAACGCGTGACGATAAAGGCTACGTTTCCAGTGCAGACGAGGACCTTGATGTCCGGGTTGTTCTTTGCTGCCTCGCGCAGCTTTTCGACGAATTCCTCCGGCGCGGCCAGATGTTCGATCACGTCGAGCATCAAGACTGTGTCGAACTCCTTCATATCGACAGGGATATCGTCCCGGTTCAGGTCCAGCATGAAAAACCGATCTAAATCGATGCCCGGGGCCAGCGGGAACAGGTCGACACCGGTTACCGTGGCGCCTTTTTCACGCTTAAGATCCTGGGAGACGAAACCTCCTGCGCAACCAAGGTCGAGGACCTTTGCGCCTTCGGACACCATATCGCCGGCGACCGTATGGGAGCTGTGAAAGTCGAGTTTCGCTTGATAGTGGTCGCTGCCCGAGTCAACCGGACGGCAGTCGAACTTCCGATCGTATAGCAGGCTCGCATCCTGGATGCGGGCCTTCATAACCGACTTCACAACATCCCAGGCGTATTTGATGCCATCGACGTGGCAGATCTCGTCCCCGTAGTAGGTGGGAATTGGGAGCTCCTTAATTCGGAGCTGCGCGAGAACGAACTGAATGATGATTTCCGTATCAAAGTGGAAATCGTTCGTGTTCAGGTCGAACGGGACTTTCCGCAAAGCGTCGACAGAATACACCCGATAGCCTGAATGAAATTCGGAAAGGTCGGTTTTCAGAAGTGTGTTCTCGATCCTCGTGAGGATCTTGTTCCCGACGAACTTGTATAGCGGCATGCCGCCTTTGATCGCGGCCCCTTTGGTCATCATCCGGGATCCGAAAACCGCCTCTGCCTCCCCTTTGCGGAGCGGTTCCAGCAGTTCCGGCAGGCATTCGGGGGCGTACTGCCCATCTCCGTGGACCAGGGCGACGAAGTCGAAGCCCTCATGCATCGCGAAATGGTAGCCGATCTTCTGATTTCCGCCGTAGCCCTGGTTTACCGGGTTGAACAAGACATGCAGCTTGAAGGGGAGCGAATCCGCCTTGCGGACCGCATCGCTGACCTCGAATGTCATGTCGCGCGAACTATCGTCGATGACCAATGTTTCGACGTGATACTTTTCCAGCAGATCGGCCGGGATGCGCTCTAGAACCTGCTCAATTGTTTTCTCGGCGTTATACGCAACGATAAAAACCAGAAGACGCGGCCGATTTGCGGCAGGTGTCGCTGACTGCGGATGTTTGGGGGTCATATGTCTTTCAAATCGGTTATTGATCGGCAACCAATCTCAATAAATGGCGTCTGTTTAAGCGTGCAAGTGCGCGGGCGCAACCGGCTTGTCGAGGCTCCCACCATGCCGAGAGGCCCGAGGCGAAGCCGGCGCTAGGTCGAAACCGTTCGACCCAGGCGGATGCGGAGCCACCCGATGACGGCGCGCCATTCCGCCATAGCAACACCCATCAGCGCGATCAGGACAGGTTCCATCGGCAGGCGGTATTTGGGCGAAATGACCGGGCCGTTGACGAGGCAGAAGTAGGTCAAGCTCAGCGCCGCAAACACAGCCATCCAAGGATACCGAACGGCAAGAAGAATAAACCCGCAAGCGGTCAGCATGTTTGCAAGGAAAGTCAGTATCCCGCCGCCGACAACTCCAGAAACGAACAGGGGCCCATTTTTCGTGAGGAATGTGGTGGCACGTTCCACCATCGATGAGCCGGTTGCTTCGTAGAAGCTGCCCGTCTTATCTGCGCGAACCACCGGGTGGAGCGCGATTGCGGGGGCAGCAAAATTGACGACAGAGGCCCAAGTCCAGGACTTCAGGTATGACCCGAGCGGAACCGTGGTCGCTTCATTGAGAGCAACATCCTTGTAGAGTGCGCTCCTTTGCATGGCATCCATGTCGGCAAGCCTCTGTCCGCGCCGCGCCGCTTCCTGCTGCACTTCGGCGTTGAGCAGGCTGCTGACCTCTGAGAAGGGCAGGTTCAAGTGGTATTGTTTTGCAATGCCGATGCCCCAGAACAGAAAGTGCGAACCACTCTGCGATGAGAGTGCGGCGGTGTCGAACATTGCGAAGTTTCGATTGAGCCAAGGAGCCAGGGGCAGGCTGGCGCAAAGCGCGAAGATCCCTGCAGCATAGACCGCGCGCCGCACGGATCGATCGCACACCCAAGAGATGATGGCTGCCGCTGCGGCGACCACTCCGATCAATGGAAATGTCAGGCTGCGGGTAAGGGTGGCAACACCGAGAAGAATGCCCCCACCGGCAAGTGGAGAAAGGGTGCGGGTCGTTAGGAAACGCACGGCCATGAGCAACCCGTATGTGAACAGGAACAAGAACAGGGTGTCGGTCAGAATCGATCCGGAATGCAGGATCATATTGGGCGATACGGCCGCAAGGATTCCAGCGAACAAGCCCGCCCGGTTCGACCAAAGCGCCGCGATACTTCCAATGAACAGACAGGTGATCGAGTCCAAGACAACCTGCACCATCAGCACGCCGTTGATCGAGTCGCTAAAAACCGTCCGCACGACGGCGATAAAATAGGGGTAAAGCGGCATCCGTTCGGTTTCCGGGAAAGGTTTCTCCGGATTGCTGAGATTTGTGTAGGCCCACCCGTTTTCCTTTATCCATGTGCTAAGCGACCAGTAGGAAGTGGCGTCGAGTTCCAGTAGGTCGATATCGCTCCAAAGGACGATCAGGGCGTTCAACAGACGGGTGCACAGCGCGGTGAGGAATATCGCGATCAGTGTGTTTCTGCTGAGACGGTCCGTATTGAATGACGCGCTGGTCATTGCGGGCTGACGCTTTCAGTCGTGCAGTGGAGATGCTGGTTGCGGGAACTCGTGCGACCTGGGACGGACCCAAGCGGCCGTTGCCTAGCGGAGATAGGATGAATCGCGTCTGGTCGTACCGCGTTGGATGACGGTTTGCCACCAGGCCACCGTCTTCTCCAGTCCGCTTTCCAAGGTCTCCCGGGGCCGCCAGCCGGTTGTCGAAGTGAGGCGGTCGGCTGCCGCGAGCAGTGTGAACACTTCGGAATTCTTGGGCCGCTTTCGCTGCTCCTCGGTCACCACAGGTTTCTTCTGGCCGGTAACCGACAAAATCGTCTGCACGGTATCGCCGATGGTTATCGCGTGCCCGGTGCCGGCGTTGTAGGGGCGTCCGTACTCGATCGCATCATGCCCGCCGACAGACAGGAACGCGGCGGCGATGTCGGTGACATAGTTGAAATCCCGCACGGGCGTCAGATCGCCCAACCTTATTTCGGGACAGGCCGGGTCCAGAACCTGGCGGATCACGGTAGGGATAACAGCGCGTTCGCTCTGCCGCGGGCCGAACGTGTTGAACGGCCGTAGAATGGCTGCCGGTGTGTCGAACGACCGGACGTAGGCTTCCACCATATGGTCGGCCGCGATTTTGCTGGCGGAGTAGGGAGACTGGCCCTGCAGCGGATGAAGTTCGGTTATCGGGGTAAATTGCGCGGTGCCGTAAACCTCGGACGTGCTGGTGTGCACCAATCGGCCTGCGGCGCCGGCACGGCACGCTTCCAGCACGTTCAGCGTCCCGGTGATGTTCACGTCGACATAACTCTGGGGCGCCACGTAGGAATAGGGTATGGCGATAAGGGCGGCCAAATGGAACACCACATCGTGGCCCTCTGCTGTGGGCCGAACAAAGTGCGGATCGCGGATGTCGCCATGGACGATCTGTACGCCGTCACGGACATCTTCTTCCAGCGAATCCAACCATCCCGCGGATCCGAACGAGTTGTAGGCCGCCAAGGCCGTGACTTGCGCGCCGGCGTTGACCGCCGACTCCACCAGATGGGATCCGATGAAGCCATCGGCTCCTGTCACAAGGACTTTGCGTCCGTGGTAGTCCATTGTTCCTGTTCCCGCTGATGATCGGCGCCAGGGTCATAAGACCGTTCGCCTTGATCGGCAATCACTGCTGTTTGGCTTTGCTGGCTGGATTGAGGCTCTATGGCCATGTTTGTCTTCACGCCGCGCAGGCGTCGATTAACGTACTGTAGTCCGAAAGCACTGCCGGTTTGGAAAAACGCAGCGGCAGCACGGATGGCCGCAAGCCGGCCGCGTTGGGATATGCTCGCACGCTGCTAGCCGCATCCGCAAACCGTTCGGCGGTGTCTGCGATCGTCAGCGCTTCCCGGGGGAGTTCAGCCGACAGGTCGATCAGCCCGCCGGATTGCGCCGAGGCAATCACCGGTGTTCCCAGAGCAAGTGCCTCCAATGCGGCATTGGGCATGCCTTCCCAACGCGAGGGCATGAGGAAAGCGTCCGCACCGGCGACGAAGGGCAGGGGTTCGTTCGAAAATCCCGGCAAGTCAATTCTGTCGGAAAGACCGGCGTCCCGGATGGCCTTGTCCAGATCGGCTCGGAGTGGACCTTCTCCAAAGATTGTCAGACGGTCTTCGGGCGGCATGCGCCGCATGAGAGAGACGAGACGGTCAAACCCTTTCTGATGGGTCAGCCGGCCGACCGCCACGAACCGCCGTCCGGTTCCAGGGGCGCGAACCGCAGACGTGCGGCGGATCATATCGACGTCGACAGGGTTCGGGATGACCCTGATTTGACCGTCGGGAACGCCTAACGCAGCAAGTTCGCGTTTCACACCTTGGGCATTGCAGACCACTGCACTGGCCCGCGGATAGAGGCGGCGGTAACCAAACCTGCCAAGGGCCGGGAACCGAAAACTCGCCAGCGTGGCATCCGGCGTGTTGGCTTCGCGTACGATGAGGGCCGCGCCGCCGGATCCTAACCGTCCGCCCAGAAGGATCCCCATGTTCAGATACCCCATGGTTGAGACGATCACGTCGAACCGGCGTTGCCGAAAAAGGGAGAACAGGGCCGGCAATGCGCCGCGCAGGCGCGGCTGCTCCAGGTCAACGAGTTCGAGCGTCTCTGGCATCAGTTCCCGATGCGGACCTTGCGCCGAAAGCGCGACGAGCGCCGGTTCATACCGCTTGCGGTCTAACCCGGCCGCGACCGATATCATGACCTTTTCCGCGCCACCACCTGCCAGGCTTGGCACGACAAGTGCGATTCTCAGGCGCTGCATCATGTTTTGGAATGGATTAGACGACACCAGTAATCGGACAAGGCCGCCGCTTGTGCCGTAGGATCGCAGAGCCGTTGAATACGGGTGCGGGCATTCTCGCCCAGACGATTGCCTTCCGCTGGATCGGTTGAAAGATGCATCAGCCAGAGCGCCAGTTCATCCGGGTCGAATGTCTTTTGAAGCAGACCTGTCTCGCCGGTTTCCACGAACCGGTCGTAGATGCCGACGGAGGCAACGGGCACACTGTGCGCCAAGGCTTCCAGAATATCCCGGCCCCAAGGATTGTTTTCGCGCGTCGGCTTCAGAAGAGCATGGCTTTTGGATAGTAGGTCTTCCGGGTTTGAGATGTGCCCAAAAAACTTGAAGCGATGAGCGACCCCTTCGTCGCGCGCGTAATCCTTCAGCGTGCCGTTCTGGCGCGCGACGGCAGCCAACTTCCCCTCCGGCGCGCCGGTGACGCGCATATCTCCGGCTATCGCAAACAGGACAGACGTATCGCCCAACGAATCAAGGCGCTTCGCGACCTCAATCAGCCTGTCTATTCCCCTGTTGAAAGAATAATTGGACAATACTGTGGCGACGAGCCGTTCAGCGGGAAACCGGAACGCCGGTTTCGTTTCAACGCGATCGCGAACAACAACCGGGTTGTACAAAACGACGTTAGGGGGTTCGGTTCCTGCGGCGTTCTCGAAGAATTTTTTTTCATTTTCTGTAATGTAAACCATTCCGTCGCAGAAGCGGGCCGCCGTTCGTTGCTGCCAGAATCCAACAGATGTCGGATAAGGGCATGTGCGAATATGCATGACGATGGGAAGACTTGGCCTTAGGCGCTTGATCCATCGACCGAGCCAGAACAGAGATATATGGTTCAGATGAACGAGATCTGAGCGATCGAGCGCCTCCAAGAGCTTTGTGCGGAACGGTGCGGACCTGGGCCAAACATGCAGGAAGAACATGGCAACATTCAGGGCGTTTCGGCTTTCCTTTTCCAAAGCGGTAAGCCGCGGCATGTCTTTGGCCAACACGGTCGGGATGCCAATGTCGGCGTAGCTTCGCTCGATCTCCCCGGGAATCCGGTGCCAGACTTCCAGGGAAACTTTCCTGCGGTCAATATGCTGAAGGGCTTGAAACAGGCTTCTGGAAGACCCGCCATGCCCGCCTTCGATATCCAAGCATAGGATGCGCGGCTTCACTGTTCACTAAGGTCCGATGTGCCGATTAGTTTACTGGCGCCACTCCAACCGACGTTGAATACGGCGTCCAGGATGCTCAGGCCTGGTGTGAACGGCTCTATAGACTGTGGGTAAGCGGCAGGTGAGAAGCCCGCATATTCCAGTTCAATTCCCGCGGTGCGGAACTTATCCTCGCTTTGGTACTTCCGTCCTCCGGCACCGGACAGATAGGTGAGGCCGGGCCCCACATGGCTGACGAGTTCGATCAGAAGATCGTCGGACGCCAGGTCATCCGATTTTGGAATCTCCGACGACCGGAGAAACTCGACATTCAACCCGAGTATCACGCAGAGTTTGCGGATGATGGCCTCGTTGGCGTCGCGCATTGAAAGGCCGTCCAGCGAGATATAGAGCGCTTCAATTTCCGACCAACACTCCGAAAAGAACGGCGCCGTTTGGTATGCGTTACGCAGCTTTGAGAGGTGACGGACTGGCCAATCAGTCTGGCCAAGCATGACCTGGTTGATTGGAGTGCCGAGTTTTACTTTCGCGGGAACCGTCAACCATGAAGCCTGACCGTTGTCCAAGATTTTGACCCGGTTGATCACGCTTCCTTTGGAGAATGCGACATCATCCAGAAAGATGAACACATCCGATTTCACAATCTTATGGAAATAGCCAAGCCAGGGGGCGTAGTTCGGTTGGTGGATTGCGACAATCACAACGGCACGATCACGTAAGGCTCAGGGAACAGAAAACGTACTCACCGTCGGACTCTTGTTCCAAAAAGCCGGCCGTCCTGTAAAACGCCCTAGCAGCACGCGCGGACTCGGCGACTTTCAAGGTAAGGCGCTTTGCATCGTGGTTCCGCGATGTCCAGATACAGCGTTCTATCATCGCTCGACCGATCCCCTGACCTCGAAACGGACTCTTCAGCATGAAGTGATGGAGATGGATGCGGCTGCGCTCCGGTCGCGACAAGATGGCATATCCAATCGGCTGTTCGTCGAGTACAGTCAGAAACGACAGAGCCCATTTCTCTGGAAGATCCCTCAAGAAGTTCTCTTCACTCCAGTATTCGTTGGGCACGTCGATGGCGATCGCAAGAATCGCATCCGAGAACTGGCGGAAGGCTGTCGGTGAGAACTCTGCGTACCGGATGCGTTCCATACTTATTCCCTAAGCTGGGAAGAAACCGCGCATCGCGCTGCTTGTCCGCTCGATCTGGGCTTCCGTTAAAAACGGATGCATCGGCAGACTAATTACTTCTTGTGAAAGCCGCTCACTAGTCGGAAGCGAGCCGGGGCCGCCGCCTAAGTCCTTGTAGGCTGTTTGGAGATGCATCGGCATGGGATAGTAAACGGCGGTCGGAACGCCTGCCTCTTTGAGCTTGGCAGCAATATCGGACCGTTTTTCCGACGGCACTTTCACGGTGTACTGCGCCCAGGCGCTGGATCGTCCTTGCCGGCGAACCGGCGTTGGCAGCAGGCCCGAAAGGGCTTTGTCATAGGCTTGTGCAACTTTCTCCCGGCGTTCGACTTCGTCGGCGAAATGAGGAAGCTTCGCCAAGAGGATGGCGGCTTGAATTGTGTCCAGCCGCGCGTTCAGCCCGACGCGGACAATATCGTACTTGGCACCCCCTTTGCCGTGGGCCCGGATCGACCGCATCGTTGCCGCCAACTCGTCGTCATCCGTGAAGACCGCCCCGCCATCGCCGTAGCAGCCAAACGGTTTCGCCGGGAAAAAACTGGTCGCGGTGGCGCGGCACAGCGTTCCGACCTTCTGCGGGCCGATGGCCCCGCCGAAACTCTGCGCAGCGTCGGCCCAGAGCATGAGGTCATGACGATCTGCAATGTCCTGCAGAAGGGCGTAGTCCGCCGGTAGTCCGAAGAGGTCGGTGGCGAGGATGCCGCGCGGCACGAGTGTTCCTTCCGTCCTGACAGCTTCGATTTTTTTCTCAAGATCGGTGAGGTCGATGTTGAAGTCATCCGGATCGACATCGACGAATATCGGCGTCGCCCCAATCAACAGCGGTACTTCCGCCGTTGCCGTGAAGGTGAAAGTGGGGACGAAAACCGCATCTCCACGGCCAATTCCTTCGGCCATCATGATCATCAACAAGGCGTCCGTACCGCTGGAACACCCGACGACATGCTTCGCGCCGCTGAATGCAGACAAGGCATTTTCCAGCGCGGCGACCTCCGGACCGTTGATGAACTGTGCGTGGTCCAGCACGGTTTGAATGGCCGCGTCTATCTCGGGGCGATAGGCTTGGTACTGTGCTTTCAGGTCGACGAAGGCGATGGGGTCTTGTTCAGGTGCCAGGGCTGCGTTCGACAAGTCCGTTCTCCGTTTCTTGATAGAGCATGCCGGTTCTCGGGCATACCAGATCTGAGTTAAGGCGTTCTCCGGTATGGCTCACCCATCCGATGAAATGCGCCGGATTTCCGACCACAAGGGCGTGATCGGGGACGTTTTTGGTCACCACCGCGCCTGCGCCAATCATGGCGTACCGTCCGATAGTAACCCCACAGACAATCGTCGCATTCGCACCGATAGTGGCACCGCGGCGAACGAGCGTCGGCGCGAATTCGTCCTTCCGTTCGACGAATGCACGGGGTGTTAGTACGTTCGTGAAGACACAGGATGGGCCGCAGAAGACGTCGTCTTCCAAGGTCACACCCTTGTAGATCGCCACATTGTTCTGAATTTTGCAGCCGTTGCCGATCATCACATCGGGGCCGGCCATGACATTTTGCCCGAGCACGCAGTTTTTGCCGATCCGGGAGCCGGGAAGCACATGAACGAAGTGCCAGATTTTCGATCCCGTGCCGATCGTCGCACCGTCGTCGACCAAGGCAGTCTCGTGGACGAAGATATCGTTCATTCTAGTTCGGGTATTCAACCGGATCGCCACTGGTGAGCGAACGTTGGCACATATCGAGGACTGAAAGAACGTCGATCCCTTCTGAACTGTCCGTCCGCGGGCGCCCGCGCGTCGCGCAGCAATGTAAGAAGTGCTTCATCTCTTCGGCAAGCGGCTCATCCGACGGGTAGGGGATCGGGTGGGCGTCGGCCTTCTCCAGAACGGGTAGGTTGTCGTCCCAGGCCAGCTTGTGCGGGTATCTTTGTACCTTCTGGTCCCCGGCGAGAGTATCGTTAAAGACGATCATACCGTCGTCGCCGGCCACCACCAGGCGATGATCCTTAAAAGGATGCATCCAGCTTACGAAGATGTGGCCCTGCAAATGATCACCAAAATCGAAGTGGCTAAGACTGAGATCCGCGACATTGGGGCTAAGCCACGCCTCGCCGTTGCAAACGACCCGCTTTGGCGGCCTGCCTGTCAGAGCCAGCATCATCGAGATGTCATGCGGCGCAAAAGACCAGAGGGCGTTTTCCTCCCGCCTGATTTTACCAAGCGACGCCCGGGTCGAGTAGATATAGCGCAGTCGTCCGATATCGCCGCGCGCGACGCTTTCCTTAACGGCTAGAAAGGCCGGATGGTAGAGCAACAGGTGGCCGACCATGAGGATGCGGTCGTGCTGCGCCGCCAGCGCTTCCAGCATGCGGGCTTCGTCCAGGTCGAGACAAAGCGGTTTCTCGACAAAGACATCCTTGCCCGCCTCAAGGGACTCTTTGACCAGGGCGCCATGCGTCGCGGCGGGTGTCGCAATCGCAACAGCCGTCACATTCTCGTCTTCCAAAAGAGCTTCTGGCGACACGTGCACCCGTGCCTGCGGATAGGTGGATCTATGTCCGGCAAGGACCTCTTCGGACGCGTCGCACATGGCTGCCAGCGCATCGCGCGCGTGCAGGTTCCGGAGCAGGTTCTTTCCCCAGTACCCAGTTCCGATCACACCGACCGAAGGTTTACGACTCATAATGTGGTTCCTGTTCTCTCGGCGATTTTCCCCGTCGAGGGGTCGTAGTCCTGTACGGTATCGGCAATCAAGGTTGCAAAATCGGTCCCCTTGAAGTCGATCAGCCGCCGCAGAGCGGCCTCTCTGTCGCCACCGTCGTCATAGGCCCACCAAATCGGATGGGTCAGCAACTGCAAAGCCCGTCCTTCACGCACCGCTATATGATTCCGGGGCGTGCCAAAACGCCAAACTCCTCGGGAATCGCTGCAATAACCGATCTCGTCAAAGAAGCGTTTTTGGTAGGCGTGAGGCCGTCCCGCGAGTGGCTTGTCGTGCTGGAGCAATGCCGGCGACGGACGGTGAAAGCTTATGACAGGTATGGGCCTGCGCGTGACGGCTTCCAGCGCACGGCATTGCTCTTCGGCGGCGTTGTTCAGGATGGTCAGATCGTCGTCATAGCGTGCGGCATCGAAATGCAGGGCCACGACGTGTCCCAGGTCTAGCAGCCTGGTGATTGCCGCACCTGTTTCCGGGTCGGAAATATCATAGGCGCGCGATCCCACTAGAAAGAAGTAATAGGCCGAAAGCCCCAGGCCGTGTTCGATCTTGCCAATCTCCACGGCCGGCTCCGGCCAGAAATCGACATCGTGACGCAGGATAAGATCGCGGGCGGTGGGCCGCACATCCTCGTATCCGCAAACCCGGTATCCTTGGCCGGTCAGGTCTTCCAGAAGCCGTCGATAGGCCGCGCGTGTGAAGTCCTCTGCCGTCATCACGCCGCCGCTTTCCGATCGTCAAAACAGCGGGCGAGAAAACGACGGTAGAAGCCGCGTGCCGGCTCCGTCACCTGACCTAGATGTTGTAGTACACAAAGTGTTCCACGGTAGCGCTTGCAGGTATCGATCGCCCGCGATGCCTCGTCCAGTGCCTCGTCCTGCGTCAGGTCGCGGTATTTGCCTTGGCTAAAATAGGCGAAATCCTGCACCGGCGTGCTGAGCAGACGCAGGGTCAGGGCTTTACGACGGCGCAGACTGAACGCTCGGTGCGGCCGGCAGGTGCCGGTACGAAAACCGGTGGCGTCGGGGAAGGCGGGCGTGCAATCCAGTTCCATTCCGGCGGTATCCCAGATATCGGGGGTCACCTCGAAGTCGTATTCCAGCCGATGTTGCCGGCCGACGGTCAGCGGTCCGTCGACCTGGGCTTCCAGGGCTGCTTTTTGTTGGTTCCAAGCCTCCGCGTCCCGGCATGTCTTGTGTCCCGGATGGTAGCCGACCACGTGGCCGCGCGCCCTGATCTTCGACGCTGTCTTGCGCACCAGATCCGGCATCGTAAAGCCGTAGGACGAATCTTGCGCCAAATGTGATGGGCCGATGAAATAAAAGTGGCTCTGCAGGCCATACCGCTCCGACAGCGACATCATCTCGTCGAGGCTGGACCAGGGGAGGCCGGCGAAGTATGCCTGATAGAGCCGCTGCAGGGCGCGTCGTGGTGTGCCGCGTTTCAAGACATCGCCGGCAGCGTAGCGCAACGGTTCATGTACATGGTTATAGCCCCGCAACTTGTCGACATCATGTGTCGGCAATACGGCGTAGTCTCCGGACGGTAAAGGTGCCGGGTCGCCGGTTATCGCTCTGGCAAGGTCCGCCGCCGCCTGATCGGCCAAGGGGTCGCCGTAGCGGTTTTGCCGGGCGGCCAGTGTTCCGCCGAATGGGAAGCGGTCGTAACTGTCGGTGTCGGTGGACCCTCTTTCCTCGACCCGAGACAGCTGATGAAAGATCAGTCCCGGCGCATCGTAACCCAACCCATCGCCGCTCCCCTTGGCCGGCAGCAGCGGCGCGGGACCTTGGCTGTTCTCCAGCCGTTGTAACCCTGTCTCGTCGGGCCAGATCCCCTCCATGTCGAACCTTAGTCCTTCCGGAAACATCGCCGCGGGAACGAACAGAGCGCCGTCCGGGGCCGTCTCCCGATGAGGGCCATAGAAAACAGCGCGTCCTGCCTCGACGGACCGGACCAAGCCATAGCTCTCATCCAGAAAGTCGAATGCGTACAGGATCTCTGGTTCGAATACGGAGAGCGACGGGTCGATAGTCAGGCGGTATGCGGTGTCAGTCATGACCCTCGATGCCGTATTCTTGTACCCATGCGTCGTGGCTCAACAACTGGCGCAACAACTTTGTGTGTTTGGCGCGGCCTTCCAAATGTTCGTCGATCACGCCGGCCAAGTGGTCTGTGTCGAACGTGGCCATGGACAACTGATCGAGACGGCCGCGGATATCGATAAATCGCTCTCGGTGCCTTGGATCGTGGGCGAACAAAGCGTCGATTGATTGCCAAGAACCGGTAGAGTGCATAGCGGTCGGTTTATCCGGCCGTTTCGCAAGCCCCAGCCGCCGTGCCGCCGCGCGTCCCAGGATAGCCGCTGTTTCCGTCCAGAGAGGCAGATCGGCCCGGAAACCGCTATTGGCGTTGGGTAGGCGCGCAACCTCAGGCGACAGACGTTGCAGGGCAAGGCGCACGACCTCCGCCCCAACTCTCTCTTCCGGTTTCATGGAAAGATACACATCGAACACGTCGCGGTCGAAGGCGGGCATGTTGAGATGGCAGTGGGCCCGCACCGCCATCATTCCGGTGAAGGCATAGTGCTTGGAGACAGCGTGTAAAATGAACGCATCCCACGCATTCACCGGAACCGCGGACTGCAGATGCGGGTCCAACACCTCTGCCATGGCGTCGGTTTGACCGGACCACCAGCGGTGCGCTGCTTCCGGTCGGACGATTTTTTCGATTACCGATTTCGGCGGCCCTTGCCGCAAGTTGTCCAGCACGAATGCGGCAGTCGGCCGGTCGGGGAGGCCGCGGATCATCGGAAGCCGGGTTTTTGAGCCGGCGGCAGATAGAAAGCGCGCCGGGAGATAATAACCACGCAGTGTATAGTCGAGCCCATGACCGGTTAGGGCCGTTGCGTGATGGGCGCCGACTTGCGGCATGAAGGCGGCGATGGGAAGCGAAGCGGGGTAGAGACCGTTGTTGACCCGGACTTCCGGCTCCAGGAAATCCAAGGTGTCGCTCGGCTCGACGATCGCCGGGTTGAAAGGGGCGTTACACAGGGACGCCGTCCGCCGGGCGATCGCAAGTTCAGGATTGTCGTCGAAACTGGCCGTGGTCCAGCAGGCAAGGGCTTGTTCCGGGGCCGCCGCGATGATCAGCCGGCTGTCGATACCGCCAGAGAGCAAAAGGGCCGAAGACGGGTCGGCGGTCTGGCGAGCAACGGCGGCGCGAAGGGCATGGGATAGGCGCTCGGCATGTGCCGTTTTCCCATGTCCATCCGGTTTCCATGCCAGGTGCCAGTAGATCTGCTCACGCCGTTCCTTTTCGGTGAGCTCGGTGATGCACCCGGCAGGCAGCGCTTCCAGGCCCGCGATATTGGTGGACCTGCCTACGGTGCGCTGCATTGTGAAGAGTTGCGCCAAACCATCCCGTGACATACGCGGTGCGACGGCGCCGACCTTAACGAGGGCGTAGATCGAAGAACCGAATACCCATCCCGTGCCTTTGGCCGCAAGATGGATCGGGTAGCTGGCCAACCGATCCGTAATCAGAACGAGGCTACGCCGTTCGGAATCGAACAGGGCTGCTGCAAAACTGCCGTTAGCGTCCGCCAATCGGTCGAGCGCTTTTTCGCGATACAGCCGCGCGACCAGTTCCGCCACGCTACTAGCACCTGGGGCCAGATCGTCCGGGTTGTGAATGATACCAATGGCTGCCGCATGTACGGCACCATTTTCGTACAGGCCGCCGTGTCCTGCTTTCGTATGATAGTGCACCGCCAACCCCGCCAACGGCACATCGCCGACAGCAATGGGTGCGGTTTTAAGCGCGGTCTCCATGGGCAGGTTTGCGCCCATCGCCCCAAGCAACGGCCTCGTCAGGCCGTGAATATCGGCCTCGCCGAAAATACCAATCATCCGGCAACTCTTTCGGACGGCAGTGCCAGCACGCCCAGTTTCGGGCCGACATGGACATGATATCCGGCCTTTTCCAGCAGCGGACGGCACAAAGCCGCCACGTTTTGCCCGTCGCGTTGGTACCAGCCCGCAAGCCGCACCCGCGGCCGGTGTCCGGAAAGCGTGGCTTCCGCCCCCTCTAGCGCTTCCACTTCGGCGCCGTTGACCGTTAGAGACAGCATGTCGACCCGTTGCAGCCCGAATTCTGCAACCAAGCCGTCGATGCTTGCCGTCTCCACCTGTTGCCGACCGCCCCCATCGTAGACATCGTTGCGCAGGGTGTTTGCCTGTGCTTCGCCGGTTGCGAGATCAAGCGTCTCCCCATGCGTTTTCCAAATTGCCCGGTTCAAGGCCTTGACGTTGGGGAGCCCATTCCGCTCGGTGTTCAAGGTCAGCAGGCGTGCGTTCCGGGCATCTGCTTCCAGTGCAATCAACTGTCCGTCCGGCAGAAGCGGGGCAACAGCCGCCGCGCCGATCCCAATGAACGCACCGCAGTCGATGATCACGTCAGCGGCTGACGGTTTGAACGCGGTTCGATACGCGTCCCGAAGTGCAAGGCCGGCGATCCCGTCGACGCCATCCTTGTGTTGCCCGTGGAAGCCAACCATGGCCGATGCATCTGTCGGGTCGTCCACTGAAATCTCAGGTGAAAGATCCGGACGAAGGTGAGGATAGAGGTATCGCGTCACGATATCCCGAGCCAACCGGAAATGTACGAGGTCGATCCCGGTCGGCAACGCCGGCGCCAGTAGGCGGAAAAGTTCTTCGTCTTTGCGCGGCGTTGCCAAGCCGGTAAGGACCAGACCATCGCGATCGGCTGCAGTGGGGCCGTCAGGCCCGTCGTTGAAACTGAAGTTCTCTGAAACCGTCTTCATTGCACGCAGAAAGACGGCGGCGCGGCGGATCCACCGGCTTCGATATCCTGGAAGCATGAGTTTCAACGCGAGCATAGGACTAAGAAGCTCCCGCTTTGGCAGCCTGTACCGTTGCCGGGCCGTAGTCTTTCGGTTGTGGCAAACGTTGGCGCAGATCGGAAGGTACTTTTCCCATGAACCGTTCGAAGGTTTCCAGGTCTGCGTCGCTGACGCGAGTCTCGCGATACCCTCCGTCCGTATTGGTGTTCTGTGCCGGCAGCGCGGGCACTGGGCCATGCGGAAGTCCGAGGCGGTCCAACAGCCCCTCTACGGCGATGGGGTCTGAAAGCTGCCAGGTTGCGATGGTTTCGGGGGGGGGAAGATCAAACTCCGCAACAAGGCGCGCGCCGCGCAGATAGGTCTCACACCAGGCGTGGAGATAAACTTCCCCCTTTGACAGGTGCGATGGGTCTAACTGTAGTTCATTGAAACGGCCGTCCGTCGCGCCATAGTCAAGCCGGACATCTTTGTTGCGGTTCAGATAGCTCCGCATGTTTTGAATCGGGTCCCGTACCAGGCGGATCATCCGAACGGGCCAGTCGCCCCGCACTCTCAAACGCTCCAAAGTTGGGCGATGCAATCCGTGCAGGAAATGCTTACTGATATCGATATAGGTTTGCTGCCCGCGCTTTGTCATCTGCCGGTCGATCCAGGCCAACCGTGCTTGGGCATAACGGTTCAGCGCCGCCGCATCGCCTTCGTCATAAGCACGAAGAACATCCCCCCGCCCAAGCAACTCGTGTGTTTCTAAGTAGCGTCGGCGAAAGGACCGCTCCCAAGCACCGAGACGGCCGGGGAGAACAGGCGAAACGCTGGGCTCTTCAAATGCAACGAATGCAGAATGGATACTTTCCCGCAGCAATCTCGCCAGGCTTGCCTGGCCGCTTCGCCCTGGAGAAATGGAGAAAAGAAAGCGTGGAGGCACGGGTTCAGACACCGAAGGATTTCGCTTTTAGCGGCATACAAAAGGGTGCGCAAGCCATTGGCCGGACGGCGCCAGCGTTTCTGAGACGGTTTGGAAGCCTTTTCAGGGGCGCCGTTTTGTTGTTGGACACGATAGAATTGGTCACATCAAAAGACCACAACAAGGGAAAGAAACGAATTCGATGAATCGCCGCGATTGTCGACCGTACATTCCGGGCCGTCAGGACGAAAAATCCGTTCTGGCTAGGGAGCCAGCCCGTGCCGTCGCCGCTATCGACCTGCCGCCATCCGGTCCAGATCGATATCGGCACCGGCGTTGCGGCTGCCGACCGCCTGCCACCCTGATGATCTAGATGATTTGAAACAAAGGTCATGTCACCAAACCAAGCATGCGGCGTTAGACTTGATGCGTTTGCTGTTCCGAGGACAACGGCAATTGCTTTGCCTTTGCTCGAACCAAGTCGAGAATGGCCTCGGCGCCGCGCCGGCCCGGGTCTTCTGGCCCGAAGATATAGTCCCGCAGAAAGGACTCGCGGGCATTACGCTTCGCTTCCCATTCCGCCGAAATCTCGACGTCGGTCCGATTGAGAATTTCAAGCAACGTATCGGGCCAGTCGGGGTTTGATTGGTCGACGAGGAAAACGCTGTCCGCGAGGGCCGCTTTGACGGCTGGGATAAGCTCCATAGTCGGATCGTAGAGATAGACAATCGGCGCGCGCGAGCCGAATGCCCAGCCAAGCGTGCTGAGCGGCGTCTCAAGAATAAGCACATCGGCCCCTGCCCGGAGGTACCTGAAATCGCCAGCCTTGAGTCGACGTACCGGAGGTGGAGGAGCAGCGTCACCCATCAGTGGATCTTCGTCCAGATAGCGGGCGGTTGAATAGAACTTTACGACGGGAAGCCCTCGAACCTTCGGGAGAATTTCCGAGGAAACCGTCTTCATGCGAAGATATGCGTCTTTGTCGAGAGAATAGTGCGGCAGCCGAACGGCGTTGTTGGAGATAAGGCCCGTTATGTACATCACAACACGTTGTCGGCGTTTGGCGCCGAGTTGCATCCTAACGAGGGCGCGTTGAACCCTCCTGTGCCGCACGCGGCGCGTAATGTTCGGCAGACCGATCACGGGGACGCTGATGCTCAATTCCTTACCGACACGTTCGTAGAAATCCGCAGCGCTTTGGGAGCATACGAGATAGGCTTGGCTTTGTGTATGCTCGCCGAACGTTTCGTCAACGGTATGCAGCATGGATAGGCTTGCAGAGACACCATGCTGCGCAATAACAGTGGATCCTCCACGCCGATGCAGGTCTCCAGCAAAGAACCGGTGTACGATCGAGCCCAGCGAGTTGGACAATACGACCGTGGGCGCTCCATCCGGCGATCGGCGGCCGAGCAGAGCCGCGGCGGCACTCTTCGCGCCCGACAGTTCGGCGCTGATTTTTTGCAGCCTCTCGTAAACCGGAAAAGCGATCGCATCGCAGTGCTTTTTTTCCAGCCAAGAGGAGCACGTCTCATGGAGTGCATCGGCGATAGCCTCAGCGCCAGGCATTAAAGCCGAAGGTTCTCCCGCAACCGACGCCGGCGTGCGCGGCATTCTCTCCAGCGTGCAACCGGCGCTCAAGAGGTAGGGAAGGATTTCACGGACAGCCTCATTGCTCGTCCCGACGAGTATACGCGGTCCGCCTGACTTTAAAGCGATCGGCCGGCCGCGAAGAATAAAGTTCCAGAACCGCCAAACGATCTGTCCAATGGACATGTCGATCAAAGACAAGAAAACCCCCGTCGCGGTTGGCTGATCAATCTCCTTGTATCTTGCCTGACCGGACGCTCGCTGAACCGGCAGGAAGTCGAAGCTATCCGTCTCCATTCTTTTGGCGAGGAACGCAAAGACTTCATCAAACCGGTCTACCGCCATCGACCCCGCATTCGAGGAGAGCTTTGGATCGCCGACAACCAAACGCTTCCCGTCAGTCACCTCCACCCATCGGGTGAGCAGCTTCAGCTTCCAAAGCAGAACCACGAGAAAGATGTAAGACTGGGCAGATAGGAACTGCTCGAAACGAGGAGAGTCGAGTGCGGAGGCGACATCTGCAAAATGAGGTCTCAAAAGGCCTGTCGCAGCCAAGGCATCGTAACCGCACGCATTCGCCTCATTCCGGGTAAGGTTGCTCTCCAGCCACTCGACCTCATAACCAAGCGCATTTAGGTGCTCGATGACGGCAGGTGAGTTGGTCCACCACTTGGCTGAAGTGTCGCCTAGATGCTCCTGGGCTGCTCTGAAACTGGAGATCGTTTCACACAATACATGCATTAAAGAATTCCTTGGACGCTAAGCTGCCCGCCTAGTTTCCATCTGGGCCGTCGGTCCGGTCTAATGAAGCGTGTTGGCCGCCGTATCAGTCGGCGTCCAAAGCAAACTGATGTACCAACAACGCTATGTCGGCACTGTCGTTTTCCGCGTCAATGTCACTGGTTTTCTTCAAGACACGAAATCCAGCTTTGGAAAAGGCGCGAAGGCTCGCCCGATTCTCATTGAAGACGTGCGCGTATACTCTTGTCAGCCCAAACTCGCAGTTTAGAAACTTGACGCAGGTTTCGATTACCTTTGGCCCAAATCCCTGGGAGCGGTGTTGACGTTCACCGATTATGATCGCTATATCCGCGCTCTTGTCGGCTTTTGAAACGTTTGAAACCCTGATGTTTCCGACATGCTCCCCACCGGGTAGTTCGATCTTCCAAAGGAACGCATCCGCGCTTTCCATGTTTTGGCGAACATATTCCTTTGCCTCTTCGTAGCTAATGCGTCTGGGGCCTTGCGGCGTGAACCGCATTACAGCTTCATCAGCAATCCAGGAGAGGTAGCGGCTAGAGATATCCTCTTCCATAAAGGGGGCAAGATTGAACTCGATCGAAGGGACAATTGGAGGGATTGGCACTGTGTCAGTCGTTTCTGGCAGTTGTTGAGGGAGCGTTGGTCGTATCAGCTCTCGGCGTCAGCCGGAGACCGCAAAGAGTTTCTTGTCGACGCATTCCTCCGCTAGGGTGGAGAGCAGGGAAACCGGGTAGCCGCACTTCTCGGAAACCTCGATCAGGTCCGTCTCTCCGTCGCAAGCGTTGCACAACCACAGCATGGCTCGCACACGGTTTTTTATATCTTGATCGGATATTGTTCCCCCAAGTGTCGGGTATAAATCGCGGCTTCCAAGATTGGGTTCGCAAAACGGTTCGAGATTTCGATAAGTCCGGTTGGCATCCAGTGTCCTGCAAATCTCTTCCAGTGCGGAAACGCTCTCGGACAGGGCCTCAAAGGAGATAAGGTCTTTGTTGTCTAGGGATGTATGGTACTCTTCATATTGGTTGTACGCGCCCCGCAACAGTGAACCAACCGGTAAGTCGAAACCTATAGAGCAGTATTGTCTCTCGTCGCTGCCCGTTGGATGAAAGGGCCGAACATTAAACCGTCGATCAGTTTTTTCGAAGGTGTTGCGGGCAGCTCGATCCGCCAACGTGTTTCCGTTACGGGATTGCTGGAATGTCAATTCCGTATCCAATCCCACGCACGTAACCACATAGCCGGCGATCAGGTTGTTTCTGAGGTGCTCGCCGCGCAGAGACAGATAAGTGATTGCTCCGATTGTTTCCGGCGCGAAGACGAAGCGATAGGTCAACCGGCGATTGGGCCATGCGCGGAGCCGGGCCGCCAGCGCGGCGACAACCAAGGGTCCGGATAGTTCGTTGTTGGCCATCGATGGATGGCATGTATAGGTCGAAAGAAGAACCTCTTCCGAGGTTTCCCCCTCCAATACGCATTCCGACAAGGTCAGGGATCCGTCGATCAAATCGGTATCGACAACGACCTGATAGTCGCCTTCCGGGAGAGCTTCCCGTTGAGCATGCGTTAAGCAGAAACCCCAACGAGGCCTATAGTAGCTGGTGACATACGGGATGGCGTCCGGCTGTTCGGGAAGACTGTAGAGATAGTTGTCCAGTTCGGATCGGCTCATGGTCCCTTTGAAGGGTATCGAGTAGTTGACCAAGTGGAGTGTGTTGGTCGCCGCGTCCAGAATCCGGTTCCCATCCGGATCAATCAGATAGGCTTCCCGAAAAACCCATTCCTTCGGCACTGTCCAATCGAAAACCTTGATGCCGGACGGTATCTCCGTTCTGTCCAGCGGTACGATCTCGTTCAGAATGTCGTGCGTTTTACGCACGCCATCACCCGTGATCGATCGCATGATCGGCCAGAGCCTGTCAAAGTAGGCCTCGAGCAGTTCACACTCTTCCATATTCATCACTCCACCATGCTCTCTGGGAGATGGCCTCCGACCGACTTAAAGAGACCCGGCAAAGTCCGCAGGCAAAAGGTTATGGGACGAGTAGCGCCGCCAGGCGGCTTCGTTCGCTCAAAGCAGATGCCGGTTTTGGGTTTCAATCCGTTCAATCCAACGTAAGAAGACTTGGTTCCCTTGGCCTTCCAACACTCTGGTGCACTCTGTTTACTTTGGAGGTGCCTGGGGCGGCGCGCGCGCCTAGACTCGTTAAGGTGCTATGCGCTGCCTGTGCCGGCGGTACAGCTCATTGCAGGAAAGCGGTAGGCCTCCCAACCGGTTGCGAACTCGAACCCGCAGCTCTTGTAGAATCCGATGGCGCGGCTGTTGGTTCGCTCCACATGCAAGGTCTTTGCTTCGTAAGAACCTGCTTCCTCTAGGAAAATCCCGAGCAACGTCTTTCCCAGGCCTTGGCCCTGCGCAGTGTCGGCCACGCTAATCCGCGACAGGTAATAGGTGTTGCCCGTGATCGGTTGGATCGTGCTGCTAAGACTACTCAATGCCTCTCGAAGTTTCGCTTTATCGCTGGAGCGAAGGCCTGCTGTCAGAAACCGAAAGTCGGTAATCTGAGCTATTGCAAGTTCTCGGGACGGCAGGGCTGATAAAAAACCACAGACCGTGTTTTGGCTGTCCAGCGCAGCTAAGGAATGCGCCAACTCCCCACCCTTTTGACCAAGGTTTGAGGCCAGGCGTGCGTCCAGGTCCGCGACACAGGTGGAAAGGTTTCTATAAAACTCAGGTAACGACGCCTTCACAAGCATTGCAGCTGCCAGGCGTTTTTCCTCGTCAAGTTGGTTAACGTCAACGATTTGGATCGGTGCCATTGGCGGTATCTGAATTGGTAGGATTTACTACTCGCCGTGAGCAGAAGCCGTGTCCTGAAGCCATTGCGTTAGACCTGCAGGCGTCGTTACGCACCGGCCGTCCATATCAGCCAAGTTGATCGCAACGCCGAGCTCTTCCTCCAACTCTTCTATAAGACTGAGAAAGCCAAAAGAGTCCACCAAGCCGGAGGACAGGATGTCCTGATCCATGCCAACATCATGCATGTTGATGCCCTTTAACCGCGCTGCTTCGCCCAGGTGCCGAAGCACGGCTTTCGAAATTCTGTCTTCTTTCACTTCGATTCCTCTGCAGCCAAAGTCTCGGCGAATTCCCAAGGCAACTGGTCCAACGATTCGACGCGATTCAGTATCGCCTCCAGCGACTTGATATCTATCTTGTCGTTAGCATTGCGAGGAAGAACATTCAATCGAACCAGTTTATCCGGGAGACAGAACGATGGCAGCATGATTTTCGCCGCGTTAAACAGAACTGTCGGTTCAGAACCTGGTGGGACTTCCACAAATGAGATGATCTTTCCGCGCAACATCAACGATGCAGCGTTGATGGCGCCCCCCTTGCGCAGGGCAACATCGATATCGCCAAGTTCAATTCTATGGCCGTTCCGTTTGACCTGACGGTCAATCCTCGATCGGAAGTAAAGTTGGCCGTTTATGAATTGAGCCCAATCCCCGGTTCTATAAGCAGGTTGGCAAACGCCGTCGATCGTGCGTCTGACAAAGACTTGGCTCGTCCGGTCGGGATCGCCCCAATAGCCATCGGCGACCTGCGGTCCTGCGATAACCACCTCGCCTTCATCGGAAGACGGTCCGTCCTCCAGCAGGATCCGCATCCCTTCAATCGGAGCCCCCAGGGTCACGGACCCGTCGCAAAAGGCCTGATAGTTTGTGGCTTCCAGCACTACTTCGGTCATCGACACCGTAGCTTCTGTCGGGCCATATGTGTTTTGCACGTGGATATCGGGGCGCGCCTCGAAAATCTGATCCAAGTGATTCTCCAGCAATGGCTCGCCGCAAAACGTCATAAGCCGGAGGCTTTTCAAATTCTCCGTCGTAATCTGGCGTGTGCGGCTCATCAGATCCACCACACTGGGAACGCTGTTCCAGATGGTTAGGTCATGTTTCTCGACGAAGCGCGCAGGCTGCAGCTTGTCCGCGGTGGCTGTGACCGGAAACAGGGTCGCACCTGCACACAAAGCCCCATAGATGTCCAAGACGGACAGATCGAATGCGATGTTAGGGTGCTGGGACCATCGGTCCTGTATGGAAATGCACATCGTGCGATGACACCAGCGCACATAGTGGAGCAGGGCCTCCCGGGAGATCGAAACCCCTTTTGGCGAACCCGTTGAGCCGGATGTGAACATGACGTAGGCCAGTCTGTGCGGCGGTCTGCGTTCAAAGTCCGTGCTGCCGACTATCTGATCGGAAAAGATAATCGCAGTGTCCTCTTGAATTCCCACCCCTTCCAAATCTGTCTTGCCTTCGGCGATTATGACGTCTGGTGAAAACTGCCTTAGGACATCGGTTTTACGGTCGGCCGGATAGTCCAGGTTCAACGGCGCGTAGAAACCGCCGGCCATCGTGGTTGCCAACATCGCCGCGTAGGCAAAGGCTCCTTGAGGGAGTGCTATCAACACCTGCGGATGCGGGTTTTTGCAAACATCGGCAATCGTCTGCGCTAGTCCGTGAACGCTCTCGGATAGCGCTGCATAGGTGACGCCCTGCGAACCTGAACTGACTGCCATGTGGTCAGGGTGGCTTTCGCACACAGCCAGAAAAAGGCTTAGGTGATCGTCCTGGATCATCTGTTGGCCTCGTCGCGGACGATTATGTTCGATTGAACGGCGAAGGCTTCTGCGGCGACCTTCTCGAGTTCGTCCAGCGGCACCGCATGACTTCTCCGGGTCGGATGCGCTGGGATGGTGGCGAAACGGCCTGTGCCGCTGTTTTCAACAAACTTCTCCATCTCCGACAAATCATTGATGGGCGGGGCGGAGCTCTTCTTAGCGAAGTACTTGTATTTTACTTTGCGTACTTGGCCGTCCTCAAAACGGACCTGACGATCAAGATCTATCCACTCTCTGTAGGCGACATTGGCATTCGTTTCGACGTGGTGGATGAATGTCGCGCCTTCCGTGTAGTTGCATCCAAGAAGCAACAACTTGAACCCATGACGTACCATTACTTCGAAAACCGAGCCGTCACCAAAGCTGCGATCCTCTTTGGCCAACAGAAGCTCGCGGCTGGCGGGACCGGTCGACGCGTAGGAATGAATTGCAGCCCGCGTACGAACGGAACCGGGGAGCTCTCGAACATATTCGCTAAGCTCACCGCATGCGTGAGATGGTGTTTTTTCCGGATCGAAAACGGAGTCGGAATTCAGGTTGAAGGTATAGGTCGGAACGGCAATCGTTCCGCTTGCTCCAACGATGTCGCGCAAGGCCCCGTAAGCCGTGGCGGCGCCGCCCGGAATTCGCCCGAAGCTGATCAGTCTTGAGTGCACGCAAAGCCGGTCGCCCTCGCCAATACCGAGGTTACGGATGTGCGTGGTCAACTCCGCTAAACACGTTGTTGGTATTGGCATCTTCCTTACGGCTTCCGAAACACCGGCAGGACCTGCTCGCCGCGAAGATGCGTGTGCAGATCTCCCGACTTCAGGCCGGTGGCCATGACTTCAAACGCCCGGTCGTACGCGGCCAGCGTCTTCTCCACATCCTCCATCGTGTGTGCGTAAGAGGGGGCGTGCCAGCCCGCGGCAAGAACGCCGCCGGCGATCCCCTCTTGCTGAAAGATGCTTTTCAGCAGCATGCCGTCGTTACCGTCGCCGGCGAAGGCCAGAACATGCCGGGCCGGATACCCATCGATCCTGACGTTTGCGCCAAGGCCATGGCGATCGACCTGTGCGCGCATACCGTCCATCAACGCCTGGCCAATGGTCGCGACACTGTCCAGCACGGGTTCCGATACCAGGACGGTCAGCACGGCGTCCGCGGCCGTAATGCCGAGCAGGTCGCCGCCAAAGGTGAACGAGAAGAAGACATCGTCGAAGACGTCCATTACATCGCTGCGCCCCAGAACAACGGAGATCGGCACACCATTGCCAAGCGCTTTTCCAAAGCATGCAAGATCGGGAGCAACGCCGAATGCCCCATATGCGCCTTGCAGATCGATCCGGAATCCGGTCCAGCACTCATCGAAGATCAGGATTGCACCGTGCCGGTCGGCCAGGGTCCGCACGCCTTCCAGAAACCCCGGGGCGGGGGGAACGATTCCCATCGGTTCCATAATGATACAGGCGACCGCGCCTTCATGCTGCAGAAGCAGCGCTTCAAGCGCTTCCAGGTCATTGTACGGAAACGGCGTTGTCAGATCCCGAACGGCCTGCGGTACGCCCGCGTGCCGCAAGGTCGTGCCGATGAACCAGTCCTGCCAACCATGATATCCGCAGCACAGGACATGATCGCGACCGGTGAAGGCGCGGGCAGAGCGCACCGCTCCAGCCGTCGCATCCGACCCGTTTTTGCCGAACCTGACGCGTTCCGCATAGGGGAACCAGTCGATCAGCCGTTTCGCGAGAGAAAGCTCCGCTGTCGTGGGAAGAGAGAAGGCAATGCCGTTGGTCAGTTGCCGCGTTACCGCTTCGACGACGGCCGGATGATTGTGGCCCAGCAACAGAGGACCCAGCGCCATCGGCCAGTCGATAAAGGCATTGCCGTCGGCGTCCCAGACGGTTCCGCCGTCCGCCCGATGGGCAAAGACTGGAGACACGCCGCGCGGGAATTGCGTCCATCCCTTTGAGAAGGTCTGGGTTTGGGACGGAATGGCCCGTTCCGCTTGTGCCAGCAGTTCCATCGAGCGTGTGAGCACTGGTGTAGGGTGGTTTTCGCCTTGCCATGTCATCGGCGTGCGGCCCTCTCGGTTTCCAGGGATTTAAGGTAGCCTGCGTCCCGCACCGTGCTTTGGTTCGCAAGCAACTCGCTCGGCTGGGCCTGGAACACCTCCAGGATCTGTTGCCAATCAGCGGTCATGGATGCGTCGTGGCCGAGTGTCCCGACGATAGCGCGGGCGAGCAGATAGTCGAGACCGTCATCCACCGTCCAGCGTAGTTCCGCCAGATTTCGCGGGGCGGCCAGATTTGCGCAGCTGAAACGGTCGCCGCCTCCAAAGGCACAGTGTTCCCACATCCAGGGGACCACATGCTCTCGTTCAGAAGGCAACCGCGCCTCCCGGTCCGCCGCCTGTAAGAGTACCGACGTGAACACCGATGCATCGAGACCGTCCGGCCATGTTTCCGGCTTAACGTTGGTGGCGTAGTCCGCGCCCTGCTCCGCGCGGAGGGCCAGTAGAGCGTCGAGAACCCCGGGATCGATGAAGGGGCAGTCACCTGTAACTCGAACGATTAGATCGGCGGCGGCCGCCTCGGCGGCAATCCTGTAGCGGGCAAGAACATCGTCTTCCGGTCCGCGGACCACTCTATAGCCTGCGGCGGACACGACCGCATCGAGCGCGTCGTTACCCTCACCCTCGCCGGTCGCCAGGATGACGTCGTCCAGGCCGGTGGCGCGGGACACTCTGTCGAGCACCATCAGAATCATCGGCCGGCCGGCAAGCTCGTATAGAACCTTGCCGGGCAGGCGTGTCGAGCCGAGCCGGGCCTGGACGACGGCGACCGTTCTCATGATTGGGGGCGCTCCCCTGGCGCAGGGCCGAAGTCACCCAACAGCGCCAACCACAATGCATACAGGATGCGGCAGTTCGCCCGCAGGCCTGAGCCAAACCGCGGTTTCCCGTGTTGCCGTGGGAGCACTTCGACCGGAACGACCGCGTACCGGGATCCGCTTCGCAGAGCCGACAAGGCGAGTTCTGTCGCAATCGATCGCCCGGAATCGAACCGGCCGTGCCGCCGATAGACCGGCATTGCGTACCCCTTGGCGCCGCAAAGAATGTCCGTCACGCCAAAGCGGATCCGTGTATAGAGATTGAAGATTGCCTCTCCCAACCGCGCACTTTTCGGTCGCTTGCCGAGTACGAGATCGGTTTCTCCATTCAGGATAGGTTGCGACAATTCCGTAATAATCGTTGGTACGAACTGTCCGTCGGCGTCAAAGGTGACGACGACTTTCGCATCGGATTTGCTGGCAGCTTGGAAACCCCTGTCCAAAGCGCCTTCGTACCCGCAGTTTTCGGGAAGCCGCAAAACCTTGGCGCCCGCGGCTTCCGCCAAGGCGGCCGTGTTATCCGTCGATCCATCGTCAACCACGAGGGGGGCGCCGTATGGCTTCACAGCCTGGATAACCGTGGAAATCGACGCCGCCTCGTTGAAGGCGGGGATCAGAACGATGACACCGTTCTCAGCCGACATCGTTCGCGCGAACCACATCTCCGGCCGGGACGTCCCGGGCGAGTGCCTTGCCGATCAGGTCATCCATCCGGTAGGGCGGCAAGGCGTCGGTCGGACAGGGCCGAAGGACGCTGAGGTCTTCCGGTCGCAGCACCGAACCTTTGGCGAGATCCCGGGCCGCGCGGATGGCGCGGCGCTGCAGCACCACCGTCTCGGTTTCGTTGTCCATGACGCGTTTTTCCACAGGGCCAAGTGCCAGTTCCAACTCCCGCGTCCGGTCCACCATCTCGGCCCAGGACTTCCGGTCCATGGAAAAACCGTGGTCGGGGCCCTCGCGGTCGGTGTCGTCGGTATAGTGCTTTTCGACAGCGCGCGCTCCCAATGCGATGGCGCCAAGAACGGTGGCATGTCCGGGGGTGTGGTCCGACAATCCCAAAATCGCATCGGGGAAAGCCGCGCCGTAGGTCTTGAGAACGTTCAGGGCGATGTGGCTGAAGTTCTCCAAGGATCCTGTGTAGTTCGTATTGCACTGCATGATGCAAAGCTTTTCGGTGTGCCGGGCCGCCACCGCCATGGCCTGTTCGACCTCGCTGAAATCGGCGGCTCCGGTTGCGATGAAAACCGGTTTCCCCGACTTGGCCATCCATTCGATGGAGTCATGCCAGGTAATGTCACCCGACCCGACCTTCCAGGCAACGACATGTTCGTTCAGATAGGGTAGCAGTCCCATGTCGTAGGGAGCGGTGAAGTAGTCGATCCCCGCATCCTCGCAGGCTGCCTTCAGCTCCTCTGTCCATTCGACCGGCAAGGCGGCATCCTGGTAGACTTCGAAGACGCTTTTTTCCCAGGTGGCCTGGTGCGATTGCTGCGATCCCAAGGACCGGAACCCGTAGTCGGAAACAATGGTTTCAGCCTGGAAATTCTGAAACTTCGCGGCATTCGCGCCCGCTTCGGCACAGGAGTAGATGAGGTCCTTGGCGCGGCTGAGGTCCCCGTCATGGTTGGCGGCGATATCGGCAATGAAGTAGGTCGGTTTATCCTCCCCTATTTCAAAGCGTCCGGTAGAAAATCCATTTGTCACGGTTCTAGTTCCTCAGTTTCAGAATCTCGCTTTGCAGCGTCGGCATACTCAGACCGCACTTCTCTTCGAATTTAGTGATCGCCATCCGAAGGTCGCTGGGTCTCTTGGCTCGGTCAGGGATTGCAGTCGAGCGCTGCTCTTGGGCTGTTTCGGTTTGAATGCCCATTGTCTTGGCAACTTGTAGAGCGAAGGCTGCCTTCGACAGTCCTTCACGGCTACCTACGTTGAAGACACCTTTTAAATCCTCTTTTCCAACAAGGCAGATAAAAGCGGCCAACGTTTCGACATGCAGCGGCGAGAACAGGCTGTCTGTGAAAATCGAGATTCTCTGACGAGCCATGAGACTTTCTTCCACCCAATCAGAGAGGCTCTTGCGACCCACTGTTCGAGATGGGCCGAAGAAGTTCACGCGTAGGACGGATGTATTCGCATGCTGGAGAGCGGCTTCCTCTCCTGCCAGTTTGCTGGAGCCGTAAACGTTAACGGGCCCGGTTTCATCTTCTGCATGAGGACCCGCGGTATCGGGATAGACTTGGTCTGTCGAAATCTGCACGAGCTTCGTCGATTTGGGCAAGGCGTGTACGATGTTTCCGACTGCGGTTGCATTGAGCAGATATGCGGTTTTCGGGTCTGCTTCGCAGCGATCGACATTTGTCCAAGCGGCGCAATTGAACACGACATCCGGTACGGTACTCGTAATGATCTCTTTCGTAGCGCTTGGACAAGTAATGTCGCACTGCACTTCTCCGGATCGACGGCCAACTGAGACCACGCTTGCCGTTGCGCTAAGCGCATTAACCAAGTAGGGCCCCAGCAGGCCATAGGCTCCAAAGACAAGGACCCGCATTGGCGTTAGGTACCGAACTCCAGCAGCATGTGGACTTCGGAAGAGAGGTGCCGGCGGTCTAGGGCCAATTGGGCCTCGTCAATCGTTTGAATCATGGCGGACTGCCAATAGGAGACAAGTTCGCGTGTGTCATCGCTTCTGGACAGTTCGACGGAGACAGCTCGTAGAAGGTCCACAAGATCCGTGCCGAACCACCATTCAGCAACGCGCTTCATGCCGAACTCCTGGCAAATCCAGTCTATTGATTGCTCTGTGAACAAGTGTGTATGACCTGCACTAAGTTGTCTTTGCATCACTTTGGGAAAAACAGCTTCCAGCATGACGCAAGCACTGAAAAGAGGGACCGACATATAGAAGAAGCGGACATTCGGGTTCTCTTTCAGCGCGCTTAGCATCTCCCTTGGTTTCTGTACGTGCTCAAGGACGCCTATCATGGATACGACTTCTGCTTCGACGGTCTCTGCCAGGAAGACAGCGCTCTCCAGTTCGTGTCGCTCTACAGCGCCCTCTCCGATCATCCGGTTGGCAAGATCTACTTGAACCTCGGACACTTCGTAACCGGTTGAATTCATCATCCCGCTGTCCCGCATTGCGGAGACGAAGTACCCCGATCCGGCGCCAAAGTCGGCGATCTTCATGTTTGCTGGCGCGAGATTTTGGTTGGATAAGGCTTCTTGCAGGAACTCGGCCTTTGGCAAATAGATATCGCGCACCCGGGCGCGGTATTGAGCTTCGTCCGCGGCGGTGTAGGTCCGGGCGTATGCCTTTCCGCCTTCGTCCGTATACACCGCCTGGCAGAATGCATCCGTATCTTCATGCATGCCGTTCAGATGGCCGCAGCGATCACACACGCTGTAACGGATGCCCTTTTTTACGAACGTGGTCGATCCGATAGGATGATGACAGCACTTGCAATGGGTCCGCTCGGGTTGCTGCACGTACAGCGTCCCAAATTTTTCCAGAGCGGCTTGAACCGCATCGTTGTTCTCAAAGAAATCCGCTTTGTGCGACAGTAAGGACTGGGCACTCTTGCCAAACCTGATCATTGCTGTTCGCTGCCTTCCCCTTGCTTTATGAGCTCAATCAAGTCGTCTTGGCTCAGCCACCAGTTGTTCAGGTCCGAACGGTACTGAAACTCATTCTCGACGCGCGCCCCGCTTTGCCCAAGAACGTTCCATTCGAAGTTTGCGAATTTCGGGACATTCGTTGGCGTGATTACATAGCAATTCTCAAACTCCAAAGTGTTGTCGACATCATCTGTTGTAATCATCGACTCGTGCAGTTTCTCGCCAGGTCGAATGCCGCTAATGTAAGTCGGGTATCCGGGTGCAATCGTGTCGATCAAATCAGTGATCCGCATGCTTGGTATCTTTGGGACAAAAATCTCGCCCCCGTTCATGTCCCCAAGACACTGCAGCACAAAATCGACGCCCTGCTGAAGGGTAATCCAAAACCGGGTCATCCGGTCGTCGGTGATCGGGAGGGCTTCAACCTTGTTGCGGATCATCTCCATGAAGACCGGAATGATACTGCCGCGGCTTCCCAGCACGTTGCCGTACCGGACCACGCTGAACTGGGTGCCTTCTTCGCCTGAGAGATTGTTGGCCGCGACCAGGAGTTTGTCGGAACAGAGCTTCGTGGCGCCATAGAGATTGATGGGATTGGACGCCTTGTCGGTTGAAAGCCCAATCACTTTCTTGACGCCATGATCTATGCACACGTTGACCACATTTTCAGCGCCGAGGATGTTGGTCTTGATCGTCTCGATCGGATTGTACTCCGCGACCGGGACATGTTTGATCGCAGCAGCATGCACGACGCAATCGATGCCGTTCATCGCCCGGCTCAGGCGTGAGGCATCCCGGATATCCCCAATGAAATAGCGCAGGTTCGGATGGCGCTCGGGAGACAGCTTTTGGGCCATCGCGACCTGTTTCTGTTCGTCCCGGCTGTAGATGACTACTCGTGATGGGCTGTAGTGCTTCAATACTCTCTCGACGAACGCCTGGCCGAAAGATCCGGTGCCGCCGGTGACAAGAATGCTCTTGCCGTTCAAATCAGCTGTCGGTTTGGGGGTGAACTGTTTTACCATTTCTCAGTTTCTCTAATTCTTCTGGGACTGTATGTGATTGACAAAGGGAACCGTTCGTTCTCGGGTGCAGACCGTATCCGAACGGGTTCGAACGAACCGTCAGAACTGCTGGATGGTCGTACCTACACCGTCAAACCAACCAGTGCGATCCTTGTTGGGTAGGGCTTTTGTAACCGTGACCACTCTTGAACCTTCTGGTCCGCCAGCCGCCACCCGTTTTCCGGTGCAGCTCGGCACCGTTCACTTTGGCATGCCGTACGGTTTCCGGAACGATGCATTGCCGCTGGAAACGTCCCTGCATCTGATGGACAGGGCTTGGGATATCGGTATCCGCACATTTGATACTGCTGAAGCTTACGGTCATGCGGAAAGTGTTGTTGGAGCCTGGGTGACCAGCCGTAAACAAACGCCGGAAATCGTTTCCAAGTTCTCGCCCTTGAGCGGGCTAGCCGGCACGGCGCTGCGTGAGAGGTTGGAACGCCGGATACAGAATTGCCTGCGGGAAATGGGTGTCTCTTGTATCGACGTCATGCTGGCGCACGACCAGGCCGACATGCTTCGCGACGACGTTATGGACATCCTGCTGAAGGAAGTTGAACGCGGCCGGATACGCACGCTCGGCGCGTCGGTATACGAGCCGTCTGAAACGCTGCGGCAACTTGAAACGTCCAGTCTGGAGTTCATTCAGGCGCCATCAAGCATCGTTGATTCCAGGCAGTTCGACGAAGGAGCCATCGGCGAATGCGAAAGCGCCGGTATCCGCTTTGTCGGGAGAAGCGTTTATCTTCAAGGGGTCGTCGGTTCTTCGCCCGATGACCTCGCACCGCATCTGCACGATCTCGCCGGACCGGTGCGACTGATCCGTGAGGCGGCGGGTGAGCTGGGGATCGCATTGCATGCCCTGGCGGTCGCCTTTCCACTGATCGTGTACGGGCAGCGAGAAGTTGTCATAGGTGCATCCGCACCGGAACATTTCGACGCCATCATACAGGGGTTGGAAACACCCGCTGTCCCCGACGCTATCCGGCGGTGCATTCATGATGCGTGCGCCGGCTTGCCGCTCGGCGTCCTGGACCCGCGCCGTTGGCCGCGCAAGGCGGTCGGGGCAGGGTAGTCGTCGCAACAGCAGGGCCATGTTCTGCTACTTCACTTGATTGTAGTCGTCGGTGGCGGACCGAAGGTCCGTTTGCCGGCCGACATCCTTCCAGTATTCGTGGATCGGGAAGACACCGATCCGCAATCCGGCATGCGCGGCGCTGTTGAGCAACTCCGGCATATCAATATGTCGGTTCTTCGGAGCAAGGTTGAGTGCCTTCTCGCTGAGCAGATAGATTCCGGCGGCAACGAACTGGCTGATCGTCGGTTTCTCCTCGATCCGGGTGAAGATGCCGTCTGCGGAATGTTGGACGACCCCAAAGGGGATTTCTATTTCGTACCGGGCGACGCCGATGGTCGCATCGTGATCCAGTTGATCATGAAAGTCGCGCATGGCCCGGAAGTCGGTCTGAGTCACCACATCCCCGTTAAGAACAAGGAGGGGCGGGCGAATGCCCTCGGGTAGCAGTCCGACCGCCCCAGCAGTGCCGAGTTTTGTTTCTTCATGCACAAGCGCCAGTTCGGCTTTTCCCGTCCGTTCGCTGGCAAAACGTTCGACCTGATCGGCGAGATAGTGAGTAGACAGAAAAATCCGGCGATGGCCCGCTTTTTCGAGGCCCAGCAACACATGCTCAAGTATCGGTTTGTCGCCAAGCGGCAACAGTGGCTTTGGACAGTTCCGGGTGAGTTCGCCCATCCTGGATCCATGCCCACCTGCCATGACAAGACAGTCGGATGAGATCTCATCCCGCTCCCGAGGCAGCAGTATGGCGATTGGCCGGCCCGTATCGTCGATCTCGGGAACGAAGGAGTAGGCCATCGCGTCCGACGGCGGTGCCTCTCCCGACCTGATGACCAGCGGCTTTCGGGTGGCGCATTCAAGGATCGGGTCTTCCAAGGTCATCTGCCGCAGGAAACCGCGACGAAGGTCGCCATCGGTGACCGTTCCGGTCAACTGTCCGTCCGCATCGACCACAAGCCCGATCTGGTGGTCCAGAAGGTTGAAGCGGTCCAGGACCAAACGAACGGTGTCTTCCGCATCGAAGAGGTAGGGTTGGATGTTGGTTTCCCGGTACACGGCTTGGCGTTGCTCCTATTGTCCGGACACGGCGTGCGCGATCTGAAACAGTTCTTCGTACCAAAGTCCGGCGGCGTCCGTCCGGTGAAGAAGCGCCTCCACACGATCAGGGGTATGATCGAGTACGGCTTCAAGCTGCAGGATCGGCGCGAGCGCCTGCTTTCGGTCATCGGTCTGCGGCAAGGCGTCGTAATGCTGTTTTACGATGTCGATCAGACGGCGCACGGTCCGAAGATCCGAGATGGACTTACTTCCAAGCGTGTTCCGCTCGTATTGCCGGTAGTCCGCGACCCGTCCATCCGCACGCCGCGCCGTGAACCCTCGTTCCAGCAGTGTCGTGAAAAGCCACCAATCAACCGCGGTGATGGAATCGGGTACGGACAACTCGGTGTCCGCCAACCTGTTCCTTTTTATGGCGCTGTTCGACAGACCGATAACGTTCCGGCGGGACAGCTCGCTGTAGTTTTCAAGGCGCTCCGGCACTATGCAGCCGCCGAACAAGGTGGCGTCGATATCGCAGCCATCCCGATCGATCAACTGCATGTCGCCGTAGGCGATATCGGCATCATCAAGCGCCTCGCTATATAGCGCCGGCGCTTCCGGCCTCAGCCTGTCGTCGCAATCCAAAAACATTACGTAGTCGCAACTCTCACAGCGAGCGGCTTCGTCCAGCATCACCTGTCTCAAGGCTGGGCCGGTTACGCCCGGCAAGGCCTGATGCACATGGACATTTAGCGGGTCAACGTCACTTGGAACGAACGGACCGACGTCTGTCCCGCTCTCCACCGCGAACAGGACGGAAACAGAGGGTGTCTGGACGGCACAGGCATTGATGCTTTCGGCAAAGGCCATCGCGATGTCCGCTTCCTGTGGATACACGGCTGACGCAATGAGGCCCCGGCTAATCACTGGCGAGCGGCGCACCCAGGTGCGAGAGGTCGAGGATCGTGTCTTCGGCTATATCCGACGTGACTGTCATCCCGACGATCTGATCCACCTGATGCGGCGGTATTCCGGTCCCCGGCCGGCGAATGTCCAGATCTTCTGCCGTGATCACGCTACCGGCCTTGAGTGCGCGCGCGCTGACGATGGATCGGCGGTATTCCTGGCGCCGCTCCATTTCGCGCGCGCCGACCACCCGTTTCGTACCGCCCAAGGCCAGGGAAAGACGGTCCCGTGCGGTGCAGATCGCCTCCAGTTCCTCCGGCGTGCAGGACATCTTGTGATCCCAGCCAAACATGTCCCGGTCGAGCGTGAAGTGTTTTTCGATGATCACCGCGCCTTTCGCGAGGGCGGCAATCGGGATTTCGGTTCCCATCGTATGGTCCGAGAAACCGACGGCATAGCCAAAGGCCGACTGAAGCATCTCTATGTTGTTCAGGTTTACTTCGCGGTCTTCCGGCGGGTAGAGCGATACGCAGTGCAGGATGGCGATGTTGCTGTTCCCGGCATCTTCGATCCAGCGCACGGCCCTATCAATTTCCGCAAGTTGGGAAAACCCCGTCGACAGGACGATCGGCATCCCCGTGCCGGCGGCGTGCCGAAGCAGCCGGGGATTGTCGATATCCATCGAGGCGATTTTCACATAGGGCGCACCGCACGCCACAAGCTCGTCAATCTGCCGTTCGTTGAAAGGCGTAGACGAGAAGTCGATCGCTTGACTGCGGCAGTACTGCGCGAGTTCACCCATCTGGTCGGCGGTCACGGAGAACTCGTCCACGATTTCCTTCAGCGTGAAGTCCGTTCTATTCCGGTAGTCATCGCCCAGGAAGTAGTTCTTCTCATAAACGGATTTCGAGAAGATCGTGGTATCCCAGGACTGGAACTTGACCGCGTCGGCGCCGCACTTCTTGGCTTCGTCGATCATTTTCCGCGCCAGATCCATATCGCCATTGTGGTTGGCGCCAATCTCCGCGATCACATATGCCTTTTTCCGATTTTCGAACACTGGGGTCTCTCCTTCCGATCGCGCTTTCTACGATCCTTTGTAGACGCTTTGTGCGGGCACGACCGTTCCGGCGGGAACACTCGTACCGGGAAGGACAATTGCCCCCGCGCCAATCATCGCGGCCTCGCCAACCGAAGCGCTTCCGAGGATACAGGCCTTCGGTGCGACATGCGCTCCGGCGGCGATGCGCGCGTCATGCTCGACGATGGCGCCGGTGTTGACGATTGCCGCCAAGCCGATCCATGCATCTGGCTGAACGACAGCGCTGGCCAGGACATGAGCCCCCTCGTCAATCGAAGCGCTTTTGCTGATTATCGCGGAAGTGTGGCAGGCGTTCGAAAACGTGAAACCGCGCTGCCGAAACCGTTGGACCAGAGCGAGACGCGACGCCAGCGCTTCGGGCGTAACGCCGCCAAGGCCGACAAGGACGGAGCCGCCGTCAGGCGAGGCCAATTCGTCCTGCTCGATGTGTTCGACGGCGCCGAGCCAGGGACAGGCGGCCGGATCGATGTATCGGCCGATAGTGCCGCCGGCCGCGCTGCAGATCTCCGCAATGACCTTCGCATGGCCGCCGGCGCCGAGCAGTTGGTAAACGCTCACGCTGGTTCCAAATCCGTTCCGTGCCACCCGTCCAGGCCGTCCAAGACCCGGTTGAGATCGGCATCCGTGAGATGGCTGGAGGAGGGTAGGGTCACGACACGATCTGTCAGTGAGGCGGATACCGGCGTCTCAACGGCAGGGTAATCCGAATAGGGCGGTTGATCGGACAGCCGGCACCAGAACGGCCTCGCGCTGATTTTCAGGTCGTCGAGGTGCGCGACCAGCGATCGCGCGTCCGCTTCCGAGCCAACGACGACGTTCGACAGCCAGCCGCTATCGGTGCAGTCCTCCAGGTCGAACGGCATGAACCGGATATCCGGCCGATGTCGAACAGCTTCCCGATAGGTTTCAGCAGTCTTGCGCTTTTCCGCGATCATATCCGCCATACGGTCGAGCTGCGCCATGCCCACCGCTGCGTTGAGGTTGGTCATCCGGAAGTTGAACCCGATGGCGTCATGCCGATAGTCGGCAGCGACTCGGGCCTGGGTGGAGAGGTGCCTGATCCGGCCTGCCACTTCGGCGTCGTCGGTCATGATCATGCCGCCGCCGCCAGCCGTTACGGTCTTGTTCCCGTTGAAACTGAAGGTCGCCAGATCTCCGGTTGATCCGGCGGGTTGGCCGGCGCGGGTGCTGCCGATGGACCCAGCGGCGTCGACAAGAATAGGGCCGTCGAAGGCCGAGTGGATTCTGTCGATGGTTGTGGGAGCGGCGACGCGCCCGGCCGCGTCGACCACGATGACTGCCTTGACCCGGGCGCCGAAACGCCGGACGGCCGAAATCGCGCTATCCGCATCCATGCACCAGTCGGTTGCGGAAACGTCCACGAACGCGGGTTCCGCCCCCGTCATCAGGACGGCGTTCGCCGTGGCGGCGAATGTCCAGTCGGGAACGATGACAAGGTCGCCCCGGCCCACGCCCAACCCCATCAAGGAGGCGGTCAGGGCGGCGGTGCCGTTCACACAGGCAATCGCGTGCGCCCGATTGGTCAGAGCCGCAATAGAGTCTTCGAACTGAGTGACGAACGGACCGGCGGAGGAAACCCAGTTGTCCTCGACACAAGCAATGAGGTTCTCCCGCTCCCGACCGCGCAAATCCGGTGTGGAAAGAGGAATTACGGCAAGACTATTGGACGGTGCCAAGGATCGCTTCCAGTTTCGAGGCGGCGTTGGAAAGCCGCGCGCGCAAAGGGGTGGGGTCGGGTATGGGCGTTTCCAGCGCCCGGACCAGGTCTTCCTCGTCCAAAGCCCGCGGCGCAAGATCTTGCCGGCTCGCAGACCACATGTCTGTTCCAAGGGCGTCCGGCTGGACGCTAACGGCCCGCCGCCCGGCAAGGAAAGCTTCTATCAGAGGGGTCGAAAACATCCCGAGTACTTGTCCGTAGTCCGATTCCAGCACGCCGAAATCGTAGCGCCGGCACGGCGTCTCCGCGTCCGGCGGGCCGGCTTCTTCCGGGTGCGGCGCATAGGCGAGGTCGGATATCAGGTCCGGTCGCTTTTTCTGAACTTGTTTCGCCAAGGCCCAACTGGTCGCTTCCGTATAGCCAAGACTGTGTCCGTAGTCGCGCCGGGCCGGTGCCCCGATAAACAAGGTTTTCCTATCGGCCGTCGGGGGCAATAAAGGAATGCGGGCCAAGCCCGGATGTCCGAGGCATGTAAGCCTTTCTTCGGGAAGACCTTCTGCGACGGCCTCTTGAACCGCGACATCGTCGATCACGGCGATCTTTCCGGGCAAGTTCAACTGTCCGTTCTTTTCCAGCCGTCTGCGGTAGTTGTACCAAGTGTCGATGAATTGAACCGTCGGGATGGCGCGCGCGCGGGCACCGTCGATGACGGCGTGTTCCAACGCATGTCCGCCTGCGGAACAAAGAATCGCACTGGTTTCCACCTTGTCCAGTATAGCCCCGACCGGGGCGGCGCTGGTTCTGTCGAGGTTGGTTCCGACAATCCTGCCGGGGTCGATAATCGGTCCCAGAACGTCGGCGCTTTTGTCTGTCAGCGCGATAGACCACTCAAAATCAGGTGGTGTATCGCGCCAGGCCTCGAAAACAGGCTTTAGAAAACCCGCGGCACCAGCCTCCACGACGACGAACAAAACCGACACAGGGCTGGACCGGCGCTGTCTACTCCGCGGCAGCGTTGTGCCGCAGCAGCTTGTCCTTGGCGCTCAGGACCTTTTCCGCGCCGGCGGCCCAGAGCTTCATGTCTTCTTCGGTTTGCGGCGGCTGCATGACGGCGGTGATCATCAACTCCCGATCCTGAAGCCGTTCGCAGGTTGGGCAAAGGCCGGGCGCGTAACTCAGGTTGGCGTTCCTGGGGTTCGCGGTAAACGGAAAACCGGATGTCCCAAAACAGATTTTCTGTTGGTATAGCGGTTCCATATAGGTTGGCCGCAGATAACCCGCCCGAACGAACAGGCCTTCCGCCAACATGGCGTCAGCGAACAGATCCCGTGGCATGCCTGCAAGTTTCTCGTCAAACTTCATCGCATACATGTAGTAAACATGCGTATCGCCCGCTTCCACGGTCGGCGGAACGATGGCTGGAACAGTCTCCAAAGCCTCCGTCAACGCATCCGCGAGAGCAATCCGTTCGGCGTTGAGGCGCGGCAGTTTCTTAAACTGCTCTATGGCGACCGCGGCCTCCATCTCGGTCATGCGCAGGTTCAGGCCGGCGGTATTGACGATGTCTTCAATGCCCATTGCATCGACCACCGCCTCGCCGTGATTCCGGAACAGGGCCGCTTTCTCATAAAGCGTCGCGTTGTTGGTGATCAACACACCGCCTTCGCCGGATTGCATGACCTTGTGGCGGTTGAAGCTGAAGATCCCGATATCCCCGATCGTCGCGGTCTTCCGGCCCTGGTGAATGGCGTCGGGCGCCTGGCTGTTGTCCTCGATAAGATACAAACCGTGACGGTCCGCGATCTCCCGCAGTTCAAGCAGTCGGGCGGCATGTCCAAAGATATTTACGGCGCAGATCGCCTTGGTCTGCGGCGTGATGTTCGCTTCGACCGATGCGGGGTCGATCCCGAATGTCCGGTCTTCAATATCGGCGAAGACCGGCACAGCCCCCGTCATCAAGACCGTGGTCGAGGTCGCACTCATCGTATAGGGCGACGTAATGACCTCATCCCCCGGGCCGAGGCCGCAGGCCATCATCGCGCAGTGCAGCCCCGATGTGGCCGAGTTTACGGCAACCGCATGACCGACACCGAAATGCGCGGACATCATATCCTGCAGTTCCCGAACCTTGGGGCCGCCCCAGAACGGTTCGCCCGGGGAGGCGATAAACCCACTCAGTTCCTTCGACGCCAACACTTCTTGGACAGCGCGGGCCTCCTCGTCGCCAATAGCGCTGTTGAAGCGGAACGGACGGTCCGGGTTGATCATGGGTCCGCCCAGCAAAGCGGGAAGAGAGTTATCCGCCATCTTAACCAGCCTCCATCAATGAAGCGTTCTCGAGTATCCGACCTGGCGCCACAGCGGCACCGTCCCTCTCCGCCGAAATCCGCACCGCTTCCAAAACCGCTGCGTTGTGCAGGGCTTCTTCCGCGGAGCAAAGGGCGACAGGGTCGTTCTGCTTTATGTACGCCGCCAGAGTGGAATAGATTTCCGTGAACCCGGCTACAGGCGCGCGGTCGATTGTCCCAGCGCTCAGATGCGTATATCCGTTGTAAAACCTGTTCGCCTCAGCGGCTTCGGTAACGATCTCTGCGCCCCCGGCCACAAAGGTGACTTTGCTGCTTTCGCACCAGATCGATATGTCGAAAAGGTCGTAGGCCAGCCCCGGCAATCCTGAGAAGAGCGCGCTGGAACCGTCCTCAAAACGCAAAGAGAAGGACGGTGTTGGATCGGCATTCGTTTCGAGGCCTCCGCAAATCCAGCGTACATCCGCCACCGGGCCAAAGACCTGGATCAACAGATCAAGCGCATGGCTGGCGTAATTGTGCATGCCGCGCCCATAGGTCACATGCGCCGATACCGGCTTCCGGCCGCGAACCGCGTCCACCGCGGCGGCGATCCGCGTATCCGTGCGCCGGTTGAAATTCACGAAAATCGGCACGTCCTGAGATCGCGCCAGAGATGCAATCTGCATGGCGGTTTTCAAATCGGCGGCCAGAGGCTTTTCAACGACGACGGCGCTGGCCCCGCGTTTCAGGGCGTCGGTGATAGGGGATAACCGAACAGATGGCGGCGTGCAGATCGTAACAATCTCCGGGCTGCCGGACCGATCCGGTACGTCAGAGAGTGTTTGAAAAACCGGCAGGCCGCGCGTGGTTGCTTCGAGCCGCCGGGCCGGATCGCTGTCGACAACGCCCGTAAGGACGGCGCTCTCTGTGTGCCGGATCGCCGCCGCATGGCTCAGCGGGGTCTCCCCCGCCAACCCGTCGTTCCCCATCGCAATGCGCCCGGCGCCGATGAGGATCACCTGCAGTGGTTCGTTAGCGGACATGCTCGGCCCGATTGTCGCCAAGATGGCGCAGAACCTCCTTCTGGCCGAAGGTCTGGCCGGGAACGTATAGCGCGTCGAAGATGCTACGCACCAAGGCAAGATCTTCAGGAGTGTCCACGCACCAGTTCTGATCGGTGAGATCGATATCCTGCTTGACGGCGACGACCTTGAAGCGATCCGGGTTGTCCCTGATGTAGACGGCAAACAATTCGCGATCCTCGGCGGAAGTGAGGTTCGCGTCGGCCCACTCCACGGCTTTGCGGCTAACCACGTCCGCCGATAGACCGAGCGGGTAGGACCATTCCACGCGGTTTGAAACGAAATCCGCATCTCCCAGCGAGACGGCGGTATCGACCATCTTTTGAAGCACGGAAGTGTCGATAAGCGGGCAGTCGCCGCCGGTCTTCAGAATGATGTCACCCTGCCGGCCGGCAATTGCTCCCGCGATACGGCCGGCCAGGTCGTCTTCGTCCGGATGCTGAAAGACACCCAACCCCTCCGCCTGGCAAAAAGCGACAAGCGGTTCGTTGCGCGGGTCCGTCGTCGTTGCCAGGACAATCTCGTCTACGCCGACGACCCGCCGCATCCGGTCTATCATGTGCCAAACCAGCGGCTTCCCAGCCAGGTCGGTCAGAGCCTTGCCGGGTAGCCTGGTAGACCCCATGCGGGCTTGAACGACACCAAGGACGGTGTGTGCGGTCACGATTTCGCGGCCTCGAACTCGGACTTCAGGATAGAGTACATTGCGCTATCGTAGTATTTTCCATTGCAGAATACGAACTTGCGCCGGGTTCCTTCATGCACGAACCCGGCCTTTTCGTAGGTCTTGATCGCGGCCGCATTGGCGGTGTTTACGCCAAGGTTGATGCTTTCAAGGTTTAGGCGCTCGAACCCGTACTTGACGGTCAGCGCCGTCGCTTCGGCGCCGAAGCCCTTACCCCAACTGTCCGTTTCCCCGATCAGGATGTTGAACTGCGCGCGTCTCGCGGTCCAACTGATAAGGTATAAGCCGCAAGTTCCGATAAGGCGGCCTGTTTCCCGCTCGCAAATTGAAAAGACGACCGCGTCTTCACTTTCGGATGCGACACGCCAGAATGCTTGCAGGTCTTTACCCCGCGTAGGCCTGGCGCCCATCTCCAACAATTCCGTAACAGTGGGGTTATCCCACCATTGGGCAAGGTGGGTCAGGTCAGATTCCTGAAACGATCTCAGTGCCGTGTTCCCGGCATGCAGATATGTCTTCGGTTGGTCAGCCATAACCGGTCTCGCTACCCTCATATGGGTCGGATTTGTATCCCGCTGGTTTGAAGATAAGACTTCACCTTGATCGGCTTGTTGTCCGTAAACAGGAACAAGCTGGAACAGGCGACAGCTTGAACACCGGTCTTTTCAATAAGATCCGATACGTCGAGCAGCAGACCCGCACCGCCGTTGGCGATAACCGGAATGGAGACGGCGTCCTGGACGCTGCGCACGAGGTCGAAATCATACCCCTCCATCGTGCCTTCGCGATCCATCGACGTAATCATGATCTCTCCAGCACCGAGACTCTCCACCTCTTTCGCCCAATCAACGACGTCCTTCCCGGTTTTTTCGTAACCGCCATCAATCATCACTTCGTAACCGGAATTGCTGTATCGCTTGGCGTCAATGGAAACGACGATGCATTGGCTGCCGAAGCTGTTTGCCGCCGTAGTGACAAAGTCCGGACGGCGCACGGCCTCGCTGTTGATAACGACTTTGTCTGCGCCGATGTTCAACAAAGAGCGGATGATTTCACGAGATTTCACCCCGCCACCGATGGTAAGCGGCATCGCGCATTCTTCGGCAAACATATGAATCGACTCGTAATCCGGTTCGCGATTCTCCTGCGTTGCCGTGATGTCCAGGAACACCAATTCATCGACATCCTGACTGTCATACACCTTTCCCATGGTTCGGGGGTGCCCGACGTCTCGGTACTCGTCGAACTTGATGGTTTTGATCATACGGCCGTCTTTGAGCGTTAGGACGGGGATGAGCCGAACAAAACTCATGACTAAAGATCCTTCTCGATGAAGTTCCGCAACAGCATGAAACCAGAGGATTGACTCTTCTCCGGGTGGAACTGCGTTCCATAGACATTGCCTTGCTGGATTACGGCGGTGAAATCATGGCCGTAGTTGCTGGTGGCGGCGACCAACTCGGGCTTATGCGCCACCATATGAAAGCTGTGCACGAAGTAGAAAAAGGACCCATCGTCGATGCCGTCCAATAACGGGCTTTCGTTTCGGTTGGTGATTTGGTTCCACCCGACATGCGGCACCCTCATTTCGGCCCTGTCGAAGGGCTTCATTTCGGCATCAACCCAGCCAAGCCCTTGCGTGTCGCGAACCTCGGGACTGAATTGCGCAAGCAACTCCATCCCCAAGCAGATGCCCAATAGCGGCTTTTTAGCGTCCTCGACGATGGCACGCAGCGGGTCGACAAGGTTCAGGCGGTGCAGTTCGGACATCGCGTCCGGGAAGGCGCCTACGCCAGGCAGAATGATCCGTTCCGCCCAGTCGAAGTCGGCGGGGTCGGCGGAAACCCGCACCTCGCCACCGGCCCTGGATGTATATTTGGCAACCGAGCGGAGGTTACCCATACCGTAGTCGACAACGGCAACCCGCCGCCGCACAATATCACGTGGTAGACTCACGCGAATTCTCCTTGATCAGAGCTATTACGTTTCGGCCTATTCTTCGCCGTCTTTGGAAGGGGAAGCGGTGAGCAGCTTTTCCCAGATCGGGTGATCGTCGACCTTGCGCTGTGCAGCACGCACCTTGTCGGGATCATGGACATGCGGATAGACCTGATGGTCCTGGGCTATGGCGTTGAACTCATCTTCATCGATACCAAGATAGTCGAGGATGACATCCAAGCTTGCCGGACGCTGTGCGTCGTAGTGAATCATCTCTTCCGCTTCGTCGCGAGTCATGACCCCGTTTCGGATGTCGAGATTTGCGCGCTGAACCGTCCGGCTATAGCCGCGCTTGATGTAGCGCAGGTAGTCGCGGGTCCCTTGCAGGAAGCACTCTACTTTTTCGTAGTGATAGCGCGGATGGAGGTTTTCGACCTCCGCCATCTGCCAGCCTAGTTCTTTGTGAAGAATCTCGTACTGCAGCGGTGCATTCCACTTGATGTAGTCGCCAAGGTGAACCGAGGTTACACCGAGATCCATCAGGTCTTCCCATGGCGGAAGTTGAAACGGCTCAAGGTCGCGCATTTCGACGCCATCGATGAACCCGTGCATATCCTCGGCGTTGATCGACAGATTGATCTGGCGGTTGAACCAGCGTTCGTCCGGCGGTGTCTTGGTCTTGTAGTTATAGTAGCCGCCCGACTGCTCGGACCCGGGCTCTCCCCAAACAAGCAGCGGCACCTTGTACATCAGGGCGACTTTGAACGGGGTGGCGACAACGCCTGTATGGCAGAACCAGCAATAGTCGCCCCTGCGGCGGAGCGACTCCAGCATCGTCTTTTTGATGACCTCGTCATTGGCCTTGAAGGTCACGTGGTCGCAACCCAAGGCGCGGACGACCCTCTCGATGTTTTCCATGTGCAGGGGGCGCCGGAAGTGCGAATCGAACGTCGCAAGCAGTACTTTCAAACCATACTTGCGAACCAGTGTATAGGCGACCCATGAACTGTCCTTGCCGCCGCTGAAGGGGACGATCGCGTCATAACGGTACTTGCCGCGGAACTGGTCCAGAATGTCCTCGAACTCCTGACGCCGCGCGTCCCAATCGACGTCTTCGTCCCGCTCTTTCGCGACGGCGCACATATTACACACTCCGTCGGCATCGAATGTTACCGTTTGCTCGGTCTCGGGAATGAGGCACTTCTTACAGCGCCTCACGCCATCTTCGCCTTGCAGTCGGCCTGCGCGTTCCGCCATCTCTTTGGAGCGGCGCGCAATAGTGCCGAGCGGTTTGAAGGCAATGGGGTTCGTCTGACGCGTCATTTGGGGGCCGCCTTTCTATGCCGACAGTGCGTTGGAACTCGGTAGATCACTCTCAAGAGACTCAAGCAGACTTGTCGTGAGAATCTCCAGTTCATCGTCAGATGGATCTTCCCGACGGTATTCCGCAAAGGTTTTCGGCAGATCCATGCAAAATTCCGTTAGGCAGAAAAGATACTTCAATCCATCCTGCTGACGCTGCCTTTGAGCGTCGGCGTCGTCCGATCGCCTGATCATATCCGCGGTCCAGGATAGATCCTGGCGGGACCGGTACTTCCGGACATGGGGAAGCGCATGCATCAGCCCATGGATCGAGTAGGACGTAACCGGTATTCCCCGGACAGCAGCTTCATACCCGAGAGAGCTGTTGGTCTGAACCACCATGGCGGTCCTGTCCATCAGGGCGGCGCTGGGAATGCCGGGCTGAACCAATACCGCATTCGGCAGACCCGCAATCAAGTCATACATCCATAGGGGACGGCGTCCAAGTTGAAGGGGGTGTTCTTTCACCAGCAGAAGGCAATCGGCAGGTAAAGAAAGAGCCGTCTCATAAACGAGTTTTAGGCTAAGGCTTTCTTCGGGCGACTGACCATTGAGAGATGATTCCGGCTCAAACTGCAGGGGAAGGAGGCACCATTTGCGATCTGTCGGAATTTCGTCGAACGCCATAAAGGGTCGGCGGTTAACCAGCCTTTCATGATACCAGCTTAGCAGTGGCATGGCGGCATACGACAACGGCTTATAACCGAACGCCGCTTTTTCATGCCCGCGAATCTTGAGAAGGAGGCGGGAAGCGAGCCTCCGGGCCGATTGGTAGATCGCCTTAACCAGGTCGAAGGCGTTGGAACTGCGGTACACACTGGTGAACGCAACAGGCGGTGTCACCATGCTGAGGAGCGTCTCCTCCGAGGCGGGCGGCACCTTGTCGGGCGTCCTGTCCCAGATTTCCTGGAACTTGTCCGTATTTTCGAACTCGTTGTCGCTCCAATAATACAGGCCGCCGAACCGTCCGGACGCAAGATTTCTGAAAGGAACGCCGCGCCGTCTGGAGATTACGGCCAATGGCTTCTGCGACAAACCGGTGCCGATGCCATATCCCACGATTAGTCCCGGTGGAAACTGCTGCCAGACCTGTTCAACGACGCCAAACATTTTCACGGCAGCCGCAAGCGCTCTTTCATGGTTCACGTTCTCTGCTGCTGTCGATCTGGGGCGCTTGTTCCAACCCCAAATGAACCCGCTGCCGTAGTGGCGATCGCTTTGAATTACGTCGCGGTAGAGTGACACATCGTACTCGTTCTCAATTTCAACGGCGCGCTCGACGATCGAGCGGTCAACCGCTCTTGCGAACGATCCGGAATACGGCGATGGCATAACGAAAGTCTCAATTTCGATATTGTGCCGTTGTGCCTGCCCTTCGAAGTACGAGGCGTCGGCCTTGCTACTGACGATAAGAAGCGGCTTTAGGTTTAGAGCTTTGGAAAGACGTTTTAGAAAAGGGATCCAAACCAACCTCATGGAGGTCGTCGGTCGGAGCCAGACGTAACGAACAGACATACTCGCGTTACCTTGCATCGAAGAAATGGGGCTGTGCTATGAAGCGGTTGCCGGACTTTTGGCTTTGTCTGACTTGATTGGGCGGAGAAGAACTTGGCGGATAGGTCGCGTTCGAGGCTTAATGCCCCTTTACCTGCCAGCCCGAAATGTCCAAGTGCGAGATGGCGCGAAAATCCTGCACCATGGGGTTCAGGAACCCGATGAGTTGCTTGCGTTCCTTATCGCTCAGAAATCCGCTCTTCGCCGCGTTCAGACTCAAGATCCAGGACAGTAACGAGGGCTTCAGCCTTTGGGACGCATGTGCCTTCGCGAGTACACTGCTGTCTAAGCCCGTGATCATATGAAAGGTCTTCATTACAAGGTTTTCCAAGAGCTCACTCTTGACGCTACGGCCAATACCGACCTGCTTGTCCGTTGCCGCCGCCGGGACATCCAGCGGGACGCCAAATTCAGCAAAGGATGCACAGAACTGCTCAGTCAAACTCGTGCTTGGAAGGTTCAGGTTGATCTCCTTAAAGCGGCGAAACCTTTCTCTGATGATTTGTGCGCTTCGTGGATAGTCGAACTCGGTTTTCAGAATCTTATTCAACTCGCCAAACTGAACGGAATGGCAGAAGGTTGCATTGGTAATTTTGGTGTCGATCGACATGAAACTGCCGCCGGTGCCCGGTCGTCCATAGGACGAACGGTAGCCATTATGGAAGGATATCATCGCTTCGAGCGGGTCGCGATAGACGACGATGGCCGTAATGTCGGGATCGACCTCCGTAATCATGTCAATGAAACCAGGAGTATGAAGGCCCTGGTTGAAATGAACATAGACCGGCTTTTCAGACGAACTAACCAATTCCTTTAGGCGCTCCTTGGCACCCGTGGTGCCCACGATCGCCAAAACGTCTTTGTCGTACAGAACAGTACGATAGTTGCTCGACGACCGCACCAACTGGCCGAGAGAGCGCGTTCCGCTTTTGGTATGTCCCAACAGTACGAAGTTCATCGTTCGATCAACATAGAGGCTGTTAGCCGCCAGCCGGCTTGCCAAGCCTGACCGGGACGTTGTGCTGCGACAGCGCGGCCTTGACCTTATCCGGCGTTACTTCGCGAAAGTGATAAAGACTGCCGGCGGCGACGGCGTGTGCGCCCGACATTTTAACGGCGTCGACGAAGTCCTGGTAGGAGCCTGCTCCGCCGGCGGCGATCACCGGAATTTCTACAGCGGCCGACACTCGGCCGATTAGATCAAGGTCGTACCCTTCCATGGTGCCGTCCCGATGAATGGCATTCAGAAGGATCTCGCCGGCACCCCGGTCTTCAGCCTCTTTTGCCCACGTCACCGGATCGCGTCCTGTAGCCAAGCGGGCGTTGCTGGAGAAAACCTCGTACTTTCCGCTCTCCAGCTTCTCGGCATCGATGGAAACAACGGTGCACTGCGACCCAAGATAGTCTGACAACTCGGTGATCAGCTCCGGTCGTTCCAGGGCGGCCGTGTTGATGGAAACCTTTTCGGCGCCGGCTTCAATCAGTTTCCGTGCCTGGTCCAGGTTGCGGATTCCGCCGCCCACAGTGAAGGGCACCGTCAGCGTTTCGGCGGCCTGGGAAACAATGATCGGATTGACATTCCTTCCCGACTTGGCGGCGCCGATGTCCAATAAAATAAGTTCGTCCACTTGACGGGATTCAAAAACCTGAACGATCGAGATTGGATTGGCGATGGTCCGCGGGCGCTCTCTGAAGCGCACCGGCTTCTTCATCAACCCGTCTTTCAACAGAAGCAGCGGGATCACGCGTGTCTTGATCATCTCAACCGAACTCAGCCGCTATGGTCACGAAGTTCTTCAATACCTTGTGTCCGGAAACCTGGCTCTTCTCCGGATGAAACTGCGCTGCGAAAATGTTTCCTTTTTCAAAAGCGCAGGCAAAGGCCGCGCCGTATTCGCAGTGCGCGGCGACTTCCTCATCGGCGACGCCGTACAACGCGTGGCTATGCACGAAATAGAAGTCCTCGCCGGTCTCAACACCCGCAAACAACCGACTGTTGGCAGACGGCGTGATGTCATTCCAGCCGATATGCGGCAGGCGTAACGGGCGGCCCATAAAGTCACGTGCGCCATCTAAGGGCATCTTGGAGATTTTTCCTTCCGCCAGCCCCAACCCTTCGTGGCGCCCTCCTTCATCGCTCTCCTCGAACAGAAGCTGCATGCCGAGGCAAATGCCAAGAACCGGACGTTTGCGGACCGCGGCGCAATGCTTAATCGCGGCGTCCAGTCCTTGCTGCCGAAGTTTCTCGATGGCAGCTTGGAATGCGCCAACGCCGGGAAGCAACAGCGCGGCCGCTTCCGCGATTACGGAGGATTCGCCGGACACAGACACGTCTGCCCCCGCGCGCTTAAGCGCGCGTTCCACGTTGGCAATATTGCCAACGCCATAGTCTACGATGACAATTTCATTGGTCATTCGGATTCCGCCGCCGGTCGAGGATTTCCTGGCGCATGATCAGTGAGTTGTCGATATCGCGGACGAACTTTCCATCTTCGTATTCAAAGATTTCGGGATTGGTAAAGCGGTCGCATATCTCGTCGAAATCCTCAGGCGTAAGGCCAAATTTCTCGGCCCAGGCCTTCACCGTGGCCTTGGGGTACACGCCGTCATACCGTTCGACCAAGCGAACGGCTTGCTTGCGATCGATGATTTCGTCGCGAACATCGCGGCAGGCGTCGTCGGTCGCGCGGCCATAGCCGTATTTGCAGTACTTCACGTAGTCGTACAGGTTCATCGAGAGGCAATCGAGATTGTTGAAGTCGCAGTAGGTCGTCTCCGGCCGGCCGTCGTGGTGAGACCAGCCGTACTGCTCGATCGCCGCGACGTTCTCGCGGACCTTCCAATTGAAGAAGTAACCTAGGAATATTCCGGTTACACCTTTGTTTCCCCCGACTTTCGTCAGTTCTTCCATCGGGGGAAACTTGTAGGTTTGAATGTCGTCCATTGTCAGACCGGTTTCCGGGCCAACGAAATCCTCGGCGCGCAGGCCATTCATGCAGCCGTAGTCCGCCGCCCAGTCCTCATCGAGTTCTCGCAAGTGTTTCTCCGAAATGAACTCGGTCCCCGCATATTCCATGCGCCCCTCACCCCACAGGATAAGGGGAATGTCGAAGGCAACGGCGAAGCGATACGGTGTGCTCCAGATCCCGACATGGTTCGGCCATTCCATGTCACCGACGCGCTTGAAGGCCTCCAAACTGAGTTTCTCATAGACCAGCGGGTTGCGCCGTACCTCGAACATATCGACGCCCATACGGCTCAAGGCCTCAAGGTTTCGTTCACCCAACTCGGTGCGGATCGTCGGGTAGAAGTACAGACACAGGGGGCGCAGGCCGTACACGTTTTTCGCGACGTGAACCTGATAGGTGCTGTCCTTGCCACCCGAGACCGGAATGATGCAGTCATACTGTCCGACTTTTTCGGAGCGGCAGCGCTCGATCAGCTCCTCGAACTCGATCTTTCTGGCTTCCCAGTCAACGCCATTCTCGACCCTGTGGTACTTGCGGTCGGCGGTTCGGCACGCATCGCACTTGCCCTCTTCGTCAAACTCGAGGTCCGGCCGGGTGCTGGGCATGACGCAGTTGGAACAGAAATACATCTAATGAGTCCTCCTAGACTACGATACGGCGTTCCGTACCCATCTCGTCGGTGTACATAAGAAAGGATTTTTCATCCGTTCGCGCCCAGTAGTCGTCGTTGAGATGCAGGTTTTGGGACGCAACATCCGGATGGGCGTTCAAGTACTCGACCGTATCGGAAAGGCTGAACACGTTGTCCTGTTGAAACAGGGTTTCGAAGATCTGTCTGAAAACGGCAAGATCATCCGGATAGTCGAGTGTCAGCCGCGCGGTGTCGTGCTGGTGTTCCGGCTTTTCGCATGTCAGTTCGACATGGTCGCAAATACCGGTTTTCGTGAAGAAGTAGATGAAGCCGGTATCGTTCAGCTCAGACCGATACCGTGCCATAACTTTTTCGAGCCCTTTGGCACTGAAACTCTTTGTCGCGCATCCCAATGGCAGTCCCGACACGGTGACGATATCGGCGTTGGGCAAATCCGGGTCCAGCAGACGTGCCATCGTCAGATCCATGTACTCGGTCGCGGAAAGCGGATCGTCCCCGTCAGCTTGAATGACCGCATCGAAACCAAAGGCCGTCATCGCACCGCTGAAACGCGCGATGATGTCATCGCGCTCGCCACGGTAAGTGGACGCGCCGTAGGACTCTACCGCCTCGCACAAGGCGTCATCCGATGCGTCTTCGGTTGTGCAGACCACGATATCCCGTGGACTCTCGATGAACCGGCAGGCGGCGATCCTGTCGAGTAGGTGATACAGAACGGGCTGGCCCGCGAGGTCCAAGAGAGCTTTTCCCGGCAGCCGTTCAGAGGTCATCCTTACGGGAATAAGCCCTCCGATCTTCAATTCAGTCATATCGCTTCCTCTCGGAGCAGAGGGGTTGGGGCGCCGGTTTGCTGTCGGTTCATGGCGCCTGCAAACCAACCGCCCGTGCGGATGAGGTCTTGTTGGCTGCCCTCCTCGACAATCGCCCCATCCTTGAGGACGATTATCCGGTCGGCGTCTTCCAAACTGCTCAGTCGATGGCCGATCAGAATGATTGTGGTATTCCGACGTGCATGGATTTGAGCAAGGGCCTGCCGAATCTTGAACTCGCTTTCGGCATCCAGGCTGCTCGTCGGTTCGTCCAATATCAGAATCGGAACCTTGCGCAGCAATGCACGCGCCAACTCAATGCGCTGCCTTTGTCCGCCAGAGAGTCCCTTGCCATCTTCGCCCAGCAGCGTCTCATAGCCGTTCGGCAGGCTGCAGATGAAGTCGTGGGCATTGGCTTGCCGCGCGGCCTCTTCAATCTCTTCCATGGAAGCGTCCGGCTTCGCATAGGCAATCTGTTCACCCACCGTGCCTGCCATCATGAGGGGCGATTGTCCGACAAACGCAACGGCGTTTCTCAGGGACGACAACTTGAACTCGTCAATCGAAGTTCCGTTGAACTTCACCGTCCCGCCTGTCGGCAGCCGCAAGCGCGGAATCAAGTCGATCAGTGTTGATTTTCCTGCCCCCGAGGGGCCGACCAATCCGATGAATTCACCCTCATTTATGTCCAGATCGACACCGCGCAACACTTCCGGTTCATCCGGTCGATACCGGTAGGAGACATTTCGGAAACTCAGAAGGTTGATCCGGTCCGGCAACAGAAGGTGACCGGAATCCACTTCCCGAACCTCTTGCAGTCTCGAGAGGGTGTCGCGGACAACGCGGACCGACGCCCCGGTTCGCAACAGCGACTGCCACGCCCCGGCTCCTTGTTTGGCAATGGGCATCATTCTGGCCAAAAGGACGAGCATGAACCCGACCGTGGCGAGCGCCATACCGTAAACGGTCACGGCCAGAATCAGCAGTGGAACGCCGATAATGATGGTTATCGGTTCCATACCGGCTTCTGTGATCGCCGTGAGTTTTTTCGCTCTTACGTTGGCGTCACGCTGGATTGCAGCCCGATCGTCCGCCAGTTGGATTTCAAGATCTTCCATTCGGGACAGGCGAACCATTCGGGTGTTTCGGGTTCGTTCGACAAGGTGCTGCAGGAAAACGGTGTTCGCTTGCACAATCGTTTTGCCCACCAGGGCGGTCTTGCGAAACACGCTTCGCAATAGAAACGCGCTGACACCCAACAGCGCGGCCATAACCAATGTTGCCGCGGGTGCGACAGCCAGCATCAAGCCCAAATAGACAACAGCCAACAGAATGGTGATGATTACTTCTACGCCGAGCGAAACAAGCGGCAAGACCTGGTTCACTTCGGTGGTAACCGTGTTTGCGAACTGCCCGGCCCCCTCGCGCTCCTGGGTGATCAAGTCGCTATGCAAGTATGAAGAAAAAAGCGACACCCGGATTTTCCGCGCAAGGTTGTGATTCACCTGCGCTTGATAGACCAACCTGAAATACGCAAAGACCTGCCGAATACACATCGCCAGCAGGCTCAGCCCCGCGATGTGAACGATGCCGATCTCAAACCCGGCATAGTCGGATGCCTCGAACATCGCCTGCCAGAACCGCGATGTTTCCCGCAGCTGCTGTAGTTCGCCGCCTTCGATCAGGTACTGTCCAATGGGCATCAGCAGCCCCAGCCCAAGCGCTTCGAAAAGCACGGACCCGATAGCCAATGCCAGCAGTATCGCGATCTGCCGCCGCGTCAGGCCGCGTTCCCGGAGAAACTTGAATGCTTCGCGAAAGTCTTGCACGTGAGGCTGTGTTCTCTACGAGAAATACGCGATCGTTTTACGCAGCGCTTCAACCTTGCCTTCGGCTTCTTCGACACTGCCGTAGTTGTTGACGAACTGCATCAGTTTCGGCTGCACGGTTTCCGCGTTGGGGCAGGTCCCTTCGAGCGGAAAGTCGATCCCGTCATAGAGGGGCGGGCAGCGCTTTTTCCAAGCACCCGACGTCATGATCGTTTCATGATAGAGCAGGGCCCAAGCTGCGTAGATGCCGTCGCCGCCGAAATCGATGAATTTGTAGCGGAAGTCCTGCCAAGAGATATCTGTCCGATCGAACCGGAAGACCACGGTCCAATAGGTGTTGTTGTATCCGTCCGGAACTTTCTGCGGCACCAGATAGTCCGCTGCGGAAGCTGCATCGAGATACATCTGAGAGATCTGCTGGCGGATATCGAGAAACCACTCCATCCGCTCCGTCTGGGCGAGGCCAAGAGCGGCGGCCACTTCCGGCATACGGTAGTTGTGGCCGTATGCATCATGCCGTTTGTAGGTCGGATCCTGGAAAATGTCCTTGTTGGACCGGATCCGGCCGTCGGAGGCCTTGAGAGCGGCATAGCCCAGGCTGCCGAACTTCCGCATCTTGTTCGCGAGTTCCTCGTCGTTCGTAACGACGATGCCGCCGTCTCCCGTTGTGATGTGTTTCGAGTTCTCCGTCGAATAGGAGGTGATGTCGGCAATCTCCGCGATCCGCCGCCCCTTGTAGAGGGTTCCGAAAGCTTCCGCGGCGTCGTTGATAACCGGAATGTTGTGCTCTTTGCCCAACGCCATCAGCGGATCCAAGTCGCAACTCAGACCATAAAGGCAAATCGGCATGATGGCCTTGGTGCGCGGGGTAATTTTCCGTGCGACGTCTTCCGGGTCGATATTGAAGGTGTCCGGATCGATGTCGGCAAAAACCGGAACGGCGTTCTGCGCTAGAATGACGTCCAAGTTGGAGATTACGGTCAGGGGCGCGGTGATCACCTCATCGCCGTATCCGACCCCGACCGCATCGAGAGCCGCGTGCAGGGTCGAGGTGCCGGAGTTGAAGGTCACGGCATATTTTGCCCCGATCTTCTCGGCGAAAGCCGCCTCGAAACGGTTGTTCATGCTGCCGGAAGTGCTGGAACCGAACCCGGAGTCCAAGACTTCCCGGATGTAACCCGCTTCCAATTCACCGAAGCGCCAGGTGTTTTTCATATCGTTTGCCGCCTGTTTTCTTGTTGGCCGCGTTGTGCGGTGGCCGGAACGAACTCGTCCCGTAAGCATCCCAGATGGATATGGTCGATATAGTCATCGCCGAGGCGGTCCTGTTGCCGGAACAGCCCTTCGCGCTTGAATCCGAGTTTTTCGAAAACCCGGATCATGCCCGGGTTCGATGCCATCGAGCCCGCGGTCAACCGGCGAAGGCTCAGTTCTTCGAAAAGGAAGCGCCCCAGCAACGACAGGGCGTCGGTCGCCAATCCCCGGCCCCAAAAGGCTTTCTCGCCGATCATGATCCCGAGATCTGCGACCGCGCTGTAGATGTCGATCGGCCCCGCTTTCACCGTGCCGATGAAACTGTCCTGATCTTTCAACTCCAAGGCGAAGAACAGGGTCGTAGGGTCCGCCACCCTGCCGCGTGCATAGGCGCGGATCTCCTCCTCGCTGACCTCCCCAAGCCAATATCGGGGCAAATTCAGGCTTTCGAGGACCTCCCGGTCACCGAGCCAGGCGCAATAGGCCGGGTCTTCCAAATGCCGCCGTTCGAAGGGCGTCAGTCGGATGCGCGCCCCTTCCAATACGGGCGTTGCCAAGGGCTGTTCCTGCATCATGCCGCTCAATAGACGGTCCATCCGCCGTCAACCGGCAGCACGACACCGGTAATGTAGGAAGCCGCCGGGGAAACGAGGAACAGTGCAGGACCGGCGATGTCCGCCTCCGACGCCATTCTGCCCAAGGCTGTCTTAGCCTCGTAGGCCGAAACGAAACCTTCCGGCTGGTTCGCGAAGACCCCACCCGGCGCCAGAGCATTCACGCGAACTTGCTGCTGCCCGTATTGGCCGGCGAGATAGCGCGTATGCGCGCCAAGGCCGCCCTTGATTGCGGCATACGCTGCCGGCGTTTCCATATCCTGCCCCTCGTAGAGGGCGAAATCCGGCGCGACCAGACCGTAGATCGACGAGATATTCAGGATGGCGCCGCCCGTGTCGGCTTGCGCCATGCTGCGGGCGACTGCGGCCGAAGCGACGCAGGCAGCCGTCAATTGCATCGTAACGTTCGCCTGCCATTCGGCAGGCGTGTTGCCGGCGGATTTCCGGCCCCAGTTTTCGGTCCGGGGGTAGGCGGCGTTCACCCAGATATCCACGGCACCGTTCGCCGCAAGCAGGTCTTGAACGGCTTGTTCCGCCGTCAGCGGGTCCGAAAAGTCGCGTTCCACCACTTGGTAGGGGGGCGCTGCGTCCGGCCTGCGGATGTCGACGCCAAGAACATCGGCGCCGGCAGCGTCGCAAGCATCGGCGATGGCGCGCCCGATCCTGCCGGCGGCGCCTGTCACAACCGCGCGCCGGCCTTCAAGGCTGAAGGAAGAGGGGAAATTCATGGAGTTTCAAGAGAATTCTGTGCGGTAGCATCAGGGAACGGCTACCGCACACCGGCAGAATCGATCCACGGGTGTCCGAGCGTGTTTACGTGCGGAACGCCATGCCTGTCAACGGTCGAATGATTTCGGAAGGAACGGCCGGGTCAGCTCTGTTCCGCCAGATACACTTTGGCCAGATTCTGGTGATAATGCTTCCAGTTCATCTCAATAAACCCTTTTTCAGCGTCTTTGACCTCGCGAAAGGGTTTGGCGGGCACGCCGGCCCACATCTCCCCGGACTTCACGCGCTTGCCGGGCGACACAACGGCGCCCGCGGCAACGACGGCGCCGCTCTCGACATGCGCGCCATCCAGGATCTTGGAGCCGATGCCGACCATGCAGTCGTCTTCCAACACGCAGCCGTGCAGCATGACGCCATGGCCAACCGTCACCCGTTTGCCGATAATTGTCGGGTACTTGCCCTCGAAGACGTGCACGACCGTCCCGTCCTGGATGTTGCTGTCCTCGCCGACCTCGATGTAGTGGTCGTCGCCGCGCAGGACGCAGGAAAACCAGACGCTGGAGCGGTCGCCCAACCGAACATCCCCGATCACCGCCGCCGTCGGCGCGATGAAGACGTCGGTTCCGATTGTCGGCGTAACGCCTTTGAACGGCATGATGACGGGTTGGGGTGCGGACATGGCTGGCTCCTTTGGCTATCGGCTTGGAAGATGCGGTAAAGTCCGGCGCTGAGCAACCGGAACGACCGGGGCCGGCGTTCCCCTAGAAGATCTGCCGGGGCGCAAGAACTGTGTCGTGTACAATTTCCGAAGGACGATCGCGGCGGTCGGTCCGGTGCGGTCGTTTAACCCCTTTTTCAAGTCGCAACGTTATGGTTGGAATGGTACGAGGATTGCAGCGGCCGGTTTTTGAAAATGGATAAATACTCCAGCGGTTTGGTACCGCGCGAGCGCCGCACCCGACCGATGGCTGGCCGGGGTTGCTTTCCAGGACAGCCGCGGTTCCGGGCCGCGTAGGCAAGAATCGCTGGAATGAGAATAGGTTTGTCTAGCAGCGCAAAATGGGGGTACGGACAGAGTGTGCGATGCGTGGCAGCCCGTTCGCTTTTACCTGGTCGAGACGCTCAATCCGCTGGCTGGGTGGAAGCGAGGAGACCTGGTGCACTGGCCGAAGATTACTGTGTGGAAGAGAGTTCGACGTTATCCATGGGCAAGATTTTAATGGCTGGCCGGGTGTGTGCGGCTGAAGTTGTCCTAGTCTATGGTCGGGGCGGTACGCGGAGCGAAACCCCTCGTAAAGAAGCTGCAGCAGAGCATCGTTAGATGATCCGGTATCCTTATTCGCGTCCGTATGTGACGGAAGACGATCTGCGTTGTCTTACGGACACGGCTAACGGTCAGTTCCTGACCCAAGGGCCGCGGGTCGTTGAGTTCGAAAGGGCCCTGTCGGAAGCCTTCGGCGCCGATCATGCAATTGTTTGTAATTCAGGCACCGCGGCCCTGCATATGATCTACCACGGTTTGGGCCTTGGGCCCGACAAGGGTTTGATTACATCGCCGCTGACGTTTCTCGCAACCGCCAGTGCGGCACGTATGTGCGACGCCCCCGTTGCATTCTGCGACGTAGATCGGGACACCGGCCTGATGACGCCGGAGACGCTGGAACAGGCGTTCACGCAGGTATCGTTCCCGGTCGGCGTTGTTGCGCCGGTGCATCTGGGCGGCCGGGTCGCCGACCTCAGCGGTTTGGCGGAGGTCGCAAAGGCCCATGGTGCGGTTCTTGTCGACGACGCCTGCCATGCCCCGGGTGCATTCTATGTTTCCGGTGACGCGCACCAGCGGGTAGGGGACGGTTTCGCCGCTCATGCGTCATCCTTCAGTTTTCATGCGATCAAGCACCTCACGATGGGAGAGGGCGGCGCGATCCTGACAAACGATGCGGACTTGGCAAAGAGTGCCAAGGTGTTTCGTGGGCATGGCATGGTGCGGGATCCCAGCGGGTGGGAGTCGCCGCCCGAGCCCGACGCGCCATGGTATTATGAAATGCACGAAGTTGGTTATAACTATCACGCTAGTGAGTTGTCGTGCGCGCTGGGCCTCAGTCAATTGGCCCGGTTGAGCGAGGGGCTGCGTTTTCGCCGGGCGTTGGTCGATGTCTACTCGGAGCTTCTGTCGGATATTCCGCACGTCACTCTGCCGACGGTTCCACAAGACCCAAACGAGCACGCGTGGCATCTTTACGCCGTGGCGGTGGACTTCGAAGCCGCCGGTAAATCCCGTGGCACGGTGATGCGCGCGCTAATGGAGGCCGGGATCGGCACGCAAGTGCATTATATACCCCTCTATCGCCAACCCTTTTTCGGCTGCAAGGGCTTCGACCGATATCCGGGGGCGGAACACTATTACAGCAGAACCCTTAGTATCCCTCTGCATCTTGGTATCGCGGCAGAGGACGCCCGGGAGATCGCGGACGCTTTGCGCCGGGTGCTCACGGAATAGCCGCGACGGCCTGGATAGTGCCAATCGCGGGCTGACGGCGTAGTTGTAGTTAGAGCTCTATGTCTTCCCAGGTCAGTGGGTGATGGATTGGTAAGTTGCGCGCCGCTACACGCCCGATGAGTTTTGGCAGTTGCTTCGGTGCCAGGCCGCCGGACGGCCGAATGGAGCGTACGTTCTTGCTGCTCAAGGGTTCACCCTTCGCGATCGGCGCGACGGTATAGAGAGAGCGCCGGAACGAGAGTGTGTGTTCCTCGCTTTCCTTCACCCCATAGACGATTTCGCCGCGCGCGGCGAAGGCTACGTGCGCCGCGCCCACCATCGACTTGAATTCATTGGGTTCCAGCGAAAACGCGGCATCCGGTCCACCATCGCTTCTACGCAGGGTCATGTGCTTCTCGATGACCATGGCCCCAAGCGCAACGGCGGCTGTCGCAACGTCGGTGCCCGTCGTGTGATCCGAAAAGCCGACAGTGCAGCCGAGCTTCGCGGCCAGATCGGGAATTGTCAGCAGGTTTGCGTGATTGGCCGGCGTGGGATAGCCGCTGACGCAATGCAGAAAAGCGGTATTTTCTTTGCCGACCGCGAAGGCCGCTTCTGCCGCATCGAAGATTTCTTCGAGAGACGCCATGCCGGTTGAAAGCACCATCGACTTTCCAGTTTCAGCGACTTTCTCGATTAAGGGGATGTCGACCAGTTCGCAGGATGCGATCTTGTAGAGAACAGGGTCTAGTTCCTCCAACATCGCAAGCGCGGTTTCATCGAAGACCGATGCAAACGGCAGGATATCCATGGACGCGGCCTTCTCCCAAAGCCTCGGGAACCAATCGAACGGCGTTTGCGCCTCGGTATAGAGGTCGTAGAGGGTCCGTCCTTTCCACATCGGATCGGATATGACGAAGGCGGGGTCGCTGCATTCGACGGTAATCGTATCGGGGTGGTAGGCCTGGAATTTGACCGCGTCCGCACCGGCGTGTTTGGCCGCTTCGATCAAGTCGAACGCACGATCGAGGGAACCCAAATGGTTCGCTGAAATCTCCGCGATTATGAAAGGGCTGTTGCGCCAAAGGGCGGGCTGTTTTTGCTTCATTTTAGACTTGCACAATCATGGCTGCTCGGCCGGTTGGCCTAGCTTCGATTTGATTAGCAGATGACGCCGCCCGGTGCCATTGATCAAGCACCCCGGATGCCCCTTGCGGACATGAACCCTCCGCGTCGCCGGTAGCGGGACATGGCAGGCTGTTGTGGTTTTCAGCCCGGAAGATGCTGTAGAGTCGATGGATGAGCAACCTGGACGATATGGACCGCAAGATCCTGACCCTGCTGCAAAAGCAGGGCGATATGCCGATTGCCGAACTGGCCCGCGCGGTTGGCATGTCCCAAAGTCCGTGCTGGCGGCGGGTCAAGCGGCTGAAAGAGGACGGCGTCATTGCCGGACAAGTCGCTTTGGTCGATCCGAAGCGCGCGGGGCTTAGCCTGACGATCCTGGCGACCGTATCGCTCGCCGATCATCATGACGCGACTGTCGAGGCCTTCGAGCGCGCGCTTTTCACCTGGCCGGAAGTGCTGGAATGCCATGCGGTCACGGGGGACCGTGACTACCATTTACGCATCGTCGCCGAAGACATGGAAAGCTATGAACGCTTCCTGTCCCAGCGGCTGCTGAAACTGCCCCAGGTCGCGACGGTCAATTCGCGTTTCTCTCTGCGGCGGGTGAAGTACTCGACCGCGTTGCCGGTTTAGCGGCCTCGGCTACTCCGCGGCATACCGAAAGCCGTCGGGCTCCGCTGTCGGGGACGGGTTCCGGAACGCTTCCAGAAGCGTGTCCCAGCGCGGCACCACCTGCGCCAGGTGCCGCTCCTTGACCGGACCGAAACCGCGAATCTCTTCCGGCAGGGAGAGCAGGTCCAGGGCCACCTGATAGGTTTCCGGCGACAGCGCGCCTGCAACCTCTTCGATCAAGGCTTCATACCGGGCGATCAAGCGGCGTTCCGTCTTGCGCTCGGCCGTGTAGCCGAACGGATCGAACGCCGTCCCCCGCAAGCCCTTGAACCGGGCCAGCACTCTCATGGCGGACAGCATCCAAGGCCCGAACGGCCGCTTTTCCGGTTCCGTCTTGCCGGGCTTGGTCTTGGACAGAACCGGCGGCGCCAGATGCAGGGTAACGCGGTAGTCGCCGTCGAACGTCTCGGCCAGCCGTTTGTAAAAATCGCCGTCGGTATACAGGCGCGCCACTTCGTATTCATCCTTATATGCCATCAGCTTGAACAGACCGCGCACCGCCGCCTTGCTGAGCGTCAAATCGCTGAAGCCTGCTTGTTCTTCCCGCTCGCGCAGCAACGCCACGCTGGTTGCATACCGGTCGGCATAGTCTTCGTTCTGATAGTCGGTCAGGAACGCGGCCCGCCGTGCGACGAGGTCGTCCAGCGTCTCCGCCCGGCCGAAACGCTCCGGTTGGTTCTTTGGCGCGCAGGCGGCCATCACATAGGCGCGGTCGTCGGCCAACAGCCGGCCCCAATCGAACAGCCGTTTGTTCGCCTCGACGGCGACGCCGTTCAATTCGATGGCGCGGACCATCGCCTCCAGCCCCACCGGTACCCGGCCCCTCTGCCAGGCATAGCCCAGCATCAGGATGTTGCTGCCGATGGAGTCGCCCATCAGGGCGCGCGCCGCGTCCGTTGCGTTCAGTGTATCCACTCGCGACTTACCGACGGCGTCGTGCAACGTCTTGGTCAGAAAGGCCGAATTCGGAACTGCATCCGGGTCCTGAACGAATGCGGCGGTATGAATCTCCTGACTGTTCGCGATCACTGCCGAGGCTTTGGGGTCCAGGGTCGCCAGCGCGTCCTGCCCGGTGCCGACCACCAGATCGCAGGCCAACAGCGTGTCGGCCTGCCCCGGTTCGATCCGGACCTGGTTCAGGTTTTCGCCGGGTGCGCCGATCCGGACATAACTCAATACGGTGCCGCCTTTTTGCGCGAACCCGGTAAAATCCAGGACCGAGGCGGCGCGTCCTTCCAGATGGGCGGCCATGGTGATCAGCGCGCCGACGGTCACCACGCCCGTGCCGCCGACCCCCGCCACCAGGATTTCGGCGGGCTTGCCGCCGGTCCTCATCGTCGGCTGCGCGAGCGCGGCCACATGCTCCCGAAAGTCTTCCGCCGAGACGTCTGCGCCGGCGGGCTTTTTCAGCACACCCCCTTCAACGGTTACGAAGCTGGGGCAGAAGCCGCCGACACAGGAGAAATCCTTGTTGCAGCTGGACTGGTCGATTTGCCGTTTACGCCCGAACTCGGTCTCCAGGGGGGCGATGGAGAGGCAGTTGGACTTGCCGCCGCAGTCGCCGCAGCCTTCACAGACCAGATCGTTGATAAAGGCGCGCTTCGGCGGATCGGGATAGTCGTTCTTCTTGCGGCGGCGGCGTTTTTCCGCGGCGCAGGTCTGGTCGTAGATCAGGGCGGTCACGCCCTCGGTCTCGCGCAGCTCCCGCTGCAGGATATCCAGCTCCGCCCGGTCGTGGACGGTCGCGCCATTGTCCAGCGCGACGCCGCGATAAAGGCTTGGCTGATCGGTGACGACAATCGTCTTACCCACGCCCTCCGCGGCCAGTTGACGGGTGATCCGCGGGACGGTCAATTGGCCGTCGACCGGCTGGCCTCCGGTCATGGCGACCGCATCGTTGAACAGGATCTTGAAGGTGATGTTCGCCTTGGCGGCGACCGCCTGCCGGATCGCCATGTATCCGGAATGGAAATAGGTCCCTTCGCCGAGATTTTGAAAGACATGCTTTGTCTTGGTGAAGGGGGCGAGACCGACCCAGTTAACCCCTTCGCCGCCCATCTGCGTCAGCCCCTTGGTTTGCCGGTTCATCCAGCTTGCCATGAAATGACAGCCGATACCGGCGAAGGCCGTGGAGCCGTCGGGCACTTTGGTCGAGCTGTTGTGCGGACAGCCGGAACAGAAGTAGGGCAGGCGTTTCGCACCGCCCGGCGCCGGCGCCGCGGCTTCCGGTTTCGGGGCAAGGCCGGCCCGGGCCAGACGGGCCCCGGCGTTCAATTCCGGCGCGTTGGCGTCCAGCCAGACGGCCAGCGCCCGGGCGATCCGCACGGGGCGCAGCTCGCCGCAGCTCGGCAGGAAGAGTGCGCCGTCCGGGGCTTGTTTGCCCCACAGGCGCGGCCGGCTCGCGGGGGCGGTATTGTAGAACAGATCCTTGATCTGCTGTTCCACCACGGGACCTTTTTCCTCGACCACCAGCAGGTCGCTCAAGCCGGCGCAGAAGTCCTGCATGCCGGTCGGTTCAATCGGATAGGTGAGGCCCAGTTTGCGGATTGCGATGCCGTGGGCGGCGAGCGTTTCGGGCTTCAGGTCCAACAGGCGCGCGGCTTCCATCAGATCGAGATGCGCCTTGCCGGCGGTGACGATGCCCAGGCGTTTGTCCGCGGCGGCCACCGCCACGCGGTCGATTGGGTTGGTCCGGGCGAAGGCGCGGACCGCGTCCAGTTTGTGCTGCAGGCGACTTTCGATCGCCAGGCTGGGCAGATCGCTCCAACGATAGTGCAGCCCGCCCGGGGGCAGGTCGAAATCGGCTGGGATGCCAAATCGCGGCAAGCTATCCGGCAGGGTGATCGATGCGGCGCTTTCCACGGTTTCGGAAATCGCCTTGAAGCCGATCCAGGCGCCGCTGAACCGGCTCAGCGCCCAACCGTAGAGTCCGAAAAGCAGATATTCCTCGATATTGGCGGGATTGAGGATCGGCATCGACCATGCAATCAGCGCTTGATCGCTTTGATGCGGCATGGAGGACGACACCACGCCGTGGTCGTCGCCGCATACCACCAGCACGCCGCCATGCGGGGAGGAGCCATAGGCATTGCCGTGCTTCAGGGCGTCGCCGGATCGGTCGACGCCGGGACCTTTGCCGTACCAGATGCTGAAGACGCCATCGACCGTCGCGTTCCCCTCAACTTCCACCTGCTGGGTGCCTAGGACGGCGGTCGCCGCCAGATCCTCGTTGATTGCCGGTTGAAAACGGATGTTGCTGCCGTCGAGAAGCGCCTTGGCGCTCCAAAGCGCTTTGTCGTATCCGCCGAGCGGCGATCCCCGGTAGCCCGAGATGAACCCGGCCGTATTCAACCCATCCCGCCGGTCGAGCGCGGCCTGCATCAGGGGCAGCCGCACCAGGGCCTGTGTGCCGGTCAGGAAAACCTTCCCGGCATCGCGGGAATACCGATCGTTCAAACGATAGCTGAAATCCGGCGATGCGGCGGGTCGATGGGGCAGGGTAAGGGCGGTCATGGCATGGTCCTGGCGAGGGCGGGTTCCAAAAGCCAGGATGTCCTGTCAGGCCCGGAAAATCTTTCCTGTTTGCATCGTTCTTTTCACTGAAAGAGAATTTTTATACCGCTTGATAGTGGAAAAAAGGAAAAATCATTCTGATAGATCCGATCTGCGCAAGGCGCCTAGCGCGGGGAGCTCCCGCTTCGCCGGACGGCCGATCAAGCCGTCCGCCTCGGCAGGATTGAGTTCCGACACGGGCCGGACAATGAGCAGGTCTTTCTCGCCAACCGGCTCTCCGGCTGCGATATCGTTCCTGGCGTAGACCCCGCGACGGATCAGCGGCCGCATCGCGTCCTCGCCCTCGGCGGGGCGTTTCACGCCGTCCCCCAACATGGCTTCGATGCGCCGGATCATGGCGATGGCGGCGGCCAGTTCATCGGGTTCCGCAGACAGAATGTGGTCGCCGGGCCTTTGTGTCTTGTCCAAGGTGAAATGTTTCTCAATCACCCGGGCGCCCCGGGCCGCGGCCGCCACGATCGCCTCGCAGCCGATCGTGTGGTCCGAGTACCCGATCGTCGCATCCGGAAAGGCCTCGGCCAGGGCGTCGATGGCGCGCAAGTTCACCGCCGCATCGGGCAGGGGATAAAGCGACACGCAATGCAGGATGGCGCGATTGGCTTCCGGGATGTCGGCGACGGCAACTGCGATTTCCTCAAGCGTCGAGGCGCCGGTCGACAGCAGCACCGGAAGCCCGGTCGATGCGGCTTTCCGGACCAACTGTCGAAAGGTGAGGTCGCCGGATGCGATCTTCACAGCCGGCATGTGCGGCGCGAAGCGGTCGACAATGTCCGGATCGAACGGCGTGGTCAGAAAATCCACGCCGAGTTCGGCGCATTGCGCGAACAAGGCCTCGTATACCGGCCACTCCAGTTCCAGGGCACGGAACTTCTCCAATTGAGTGGCAAAAGGCTGGTTCGCCGAGGGCGGGATCTCCACCGACGGATGGACGAGGTGTTCGGCCCGATAGGTCTGGAACTTGACGGCATTCGCGCCGGCCTTCGCGGCCGCCTCGACCAGCGCATGGGCTTGCTCCGGCGACCCGCCGTGATTTCCGCCGATTTCGGCGATTATGTAGGCTTCCGCGCCGGTGTCCGTCCGTCCGATCTTCATGTGTTCGCTCCTCGATGCCGCGACGATATGGGTATCATTCTTTGCAGCCCCTCCAAAGCGGGGTTGACGCTGCGGCGCCGTGGACCCGTTATTGAGCGTTCGGGCCCGCGCAACAGGCGCGAAGTGCGGGGCTTCGTTACGAGCATCGCGCGGATTGCCGGCCGAACAAGGAAGGGCTGACGTTGAGAAAAAGCTCCGTTGGGCGCGCCATTGCCATCCTATGCCTGGTTCTGGCCTGTGCCGGCGCATTTGTGGTGGCCGTGCGCACGGTCGATGCCTTGAACGTGCCCTACAAGCGCCTGAAAGCGGATTCGCCCTTTGTCTATGAAGAGATTCGGCCGGAACTTGCCGCCGTGGATCCCGAGACACTGCTCGCGATTCGCTCGCCGGAGGATGTCGCGGCGCGCCGGGCCGCGTTGCGGGGATGGATTTATGGAACGGCGACCGGCGCGCGGCAGGTCTCCCGACTTGTCGATCCCGGTGCCGGCTGGTCCCATGCCGAAGAGGTCGCGGACTGGCGCGGCCTTCAGTCGGTGGCGCAATTTTTCATCAATGTCCGGCCCTCTGTGATCTCGCATGCCTATATGCTGAGGCCCGATGGCGATCCGAACGGCCGGGCGTTGATCTACCACCACGGCATGGCGTCGGACTTCCGGGCGGCGCGCGCCTGGCTGGAACCGTTTCTGAAGGACGGATGGCATATTCTGGCCTTCGACCAGCTTGGCTACGGGGAAAACAGCCGGGAGGTTCCTTGCGACACACCGGCGGATCCAGCCGTCCCATGCAGGGCAAACCTGCAATCGGGCTTGGCGCAGGTCCAATCGCCGGTCGCCTTGCATGTCGAGCCGGTGCTTGCCGGGCTCGACCATCTTGAGGAAGCGGGCTTCACGGCGATTGACGCCATGGGTTTTTCGGCCGGGGCGGCGACCGTAACCTTCGCCGCCGCCATCGATCCGCGGATCAAACGGACGGCGGCCGTAGCGGGAATTCTTCCCCCTTACCTGCGCGAAGGACAGGACGAGGCGTTCGGCATTGCCGAGGCGCTGGCCGTATCCGGCCCGGTGTCCTTCCTGGATCTGTTTCTTCTGGCCGGCGCCGGCAAGGACCGCCGGTACCTGCAAGTCTTCAACCGGTTCGACAGGTGCTGCTTCCGAAACCTGAAGGGCCGGCACTACGAGAGTGTTCTCAAAGATCGCCTGGCCGGCACCGGCGATGGCGCCTTTTCCGTCCATATCGACGAAAGCCACGCCCGCCATACCGTTTCCGCCGAGGGCGTTGCGGTTATTCGGGCGATGCTGTCCGGGGACGCCGGCGCAGCATCAGACTAAAGACGAAAAGCACCAGGGCCGCCGCCGCCACCCCGATGGCGATGCCGCCCCCGTTCGCCACCATGTCCAGGCCGCTCATCACCCGGTTCGGGATCAGCGCCTGCAGCAGTTCCATGAGCACGCCGTACAGAAACAGCAAGGCGATCAGCGGCATGGCTGGAAGACGGTCACGGTATGCGGAGAAGCCGAAAAAACCGAGCACAGCATAGGCGATGAAGTGCCAGAATTTGTCGGACCCCGGCGTTTCGGCCCGCAGATCGAAGGGCATAAGGTTCAGCACGATGTCCGGCAGCAGATGGCCGAGCGGCAGGAGAGAAAACGCTGCGATTGCCGCGGCGCTTCCCCAGAAACCCAATTTCAGGATTATTGTCATGCGTCCCGTTCTTCTGCGGCGCCTTGGCGCTATGGATGTTTCATCGCCAAGGTGCTGGAGACCGCCGTTCGCCACAGCGCGTAGCGGCGCTCCCGCTCGCCCGCGTCCATGGACGGGCTGAAACGTGTCTCCAAGGCCCAGTCCTTGCCGAAATCTTGCGGCTCCGGAAACAGTCCGGCTTGCAGACCGGCCAGGTAGGCCGCGCCCTTGGCCGTGGTTTCCAGATTTGTCGGGCGGTCGACCGGTGCGTCCAGAATGTCGGCGAGCCGTTGCATCGTCCAGTCGGACGCCACCATGCCGCCGTCGACGCGCAACACGGTATCGGCCTCCGTGCTCCAATCGCCGCGCATGGCTTCCAACAGGTCGCGCGTCTGGAAACAAACGCTTTCCAACGCGGCCAATGACAGTTCGGCGGGGCCGGACCCGCGTGTCAGACCGTAGATCGCGCCGCGGCACTCCGCATCCCAGTAGGGCGCGCCCATGCCTGTGAAGGCCGGCACCATGATGACATCCTGTTCCGCGTCCGCCGTGACGGCCAAAGCGCCGGATTGCGGCGCGTCTTCAATAACGCCCAGCCCGTCGCGCAGCCATTGCACCGCCGCGCCGGCGACGAAGATGGAGCCTTCCAGCGCATAGGTCGGCGCGCCCTTCAACTGATAGGCGATGGTGGTCAGCAAGCGGTTCTGGGAGGTCACCGGTTCCGCGCCTGTGTTCAGCAGCGCGAAACAGCCGGTCCCGTAGGTGGACTTCGCCATGCCGGGTTCGAAACAGGCCTGCCCGACCGTCGCGGCCTGTTGATCGCCGGCAATGCCCAGAACGGGGATCGGGGCGCCGAAAAGCGCTGGGTCCGTCATGCCGAAGTCGGCCGCCGAGTCCCGGACCTCCGGCAACATGGGGCGGGGCACCCGCAGCATCTCCAGCAGCGTGTCGTCCCAGTCGCCCGTATGGATGTTGTAGAGCATGGTGCGGCTGGCGTTCGTGGCGTCGGTGGCGTGGACCTTGCCGCCGGTAAGCCGCCACAGCAGATAGGCGTCGACCGTACCGAAGGCGAGGTCGCCGCGCGCCGCGGCGTCGCGCGCGCCTTCGACAGTGTCCAGGATCCAGGCCGCCTTCGTGCCGGAGAAATAGGGGTCCAGCAGCAGCCCGGACCGTTTCGTCACTTCCGCCTCGTGGCCCGCCGCTTTCAAGGCGGCGCAGGTTTCAGCGGTCCGACGGTCCTGCCAGACGATGGCGCGATGCAGGGGCTCTCCGGTGCGCCGGTTCCAGACCAGCGTGGTCTCCCTTTGGTTGGTGATCCCGATCGCGGCGATATCGGATGGGCCGGCCCCGGCCTCGGCGATCGCCAGCCGGGCGGTCTCCATGCTGGTGCGCCAGATGTCTTCGGGGTCGTGTTCGACCCAACCGGACGCGGGAAAGTGCTGGGTGAATTCCTGCTGCGCGACCGCCACGGCGTTCATTGCCTTGTCGAACAGGATCGCGCGCGACGACGTCGTTCCCTGGTCCATCGCGAGTATCAGATCCGCCATGGAAAACCCCTCCCTGTCTGTGCGGCTTCTCGCGGTGGGTACGGGTTAGATCGCGTGCCGCGCGGGAGCCGTCGTATCTTGTTTGGCGGAAAGCCAGGCCGCCAGGCCTTTCCGCTCCTCCTCGGTCAACCGCAAGCCGAGTTTGGAGCGCCGCCACAGAATGTCGTCGGCCTCAACGGCCCATTCCTCACGCATCAGATACTCGATTTCCCGCTCATACAAGTCGGCCCCGAAATGCCGGCCCAGATCGTCGAGCGACCGTGCTTCGCCGAGCATACCGGCCGCCTGCGTGCCATAGGCGTGGCAGAGCCGCTCGACCGTGGCGTCCGACAGGAAGCCGTAGGCGGACTTTGTCTTGGCCAGTAGGTCGTCGAAGCGCAGGACTGCGAAATCGCCGCCCGGCAGGGTGGCGCCCCGTGTCCAGGGCTCGCCCATCATCGGGAGTGAGGGTTTCAGTTTGGCCAGAACTTCTTCGGCCAGGTGCCGGTAGGTCGTGATCTTCCCGCCGAAGACATTCAGCAGCGCGGGTTGATCTCCGCCGCCGTTGAGATCCAGAACAAAATCCCGGGTCGCCTTCTGGGCCGCACTGGCACCGTCGTCGTAAAGCGGCCTGACCCCGGAGTAGGTCCAGACCACATCTTCGGTTTGGACCGGTTCGTCGAAATACTCCGAAGCCGCCGCGCAGAGATACTCGATCTCATCGGCCGAGATCTCCACCGCGCCGGGATCGTCCTGATAGTCGACATCCGTGGTGCCGATCAGGGTGAAATCCTGTTCGTACGGAATCGCGAAGATGATCCTGTTATCCGCGTTCTGGAAAATGTAGGCACGGTCGTGCTCAAACTTTTGCCGGATGACGATATGGCTGCCTTTCACCAGACGGACCGAGGCTTTGCTGTTGATGCCCAGCCGCCGGGCCAGCACGTCGGCGACCCAGGGGCCGGCGGCGTTCACAACGGCCTTCGCCCGCACACTGCTGCGCGCGCCTGACGATTGATCCTCCAGATCGACGGTCCAGGCACCTTCTTCCCGTTTGGCATTGGTAACCGCCGTGCGGGTACGCACATCGGCCCCGCGGCGCGCCGCGTCCACCGCGTTCAGCACAACCAGACGGGCATCGTCGACCCAGCAGTCGGAGTATTCGAAGGCCTTGGAAAAGCTTTTCCGCAAGGGGCCGCCCGTTACGTCCTTGCGTAAATTCAGGGTGCGGCAGCCGGGCAGGATTTCCCGCCCACCCAGATGGTCGTATAGGAAAAGACCTAGTCGGATCAGCCAGGCCGGGCGCAGCCCGCCATGGTGCGGCAGGACGAACCGCAGCGGCCAGGCGATATGCGGCGCCATCGACAGCAAAACTTCGCGCTCCTTCAGCGATTCCCGCACCAGCGCGAATTCGTAGTGCTCTAGATACCGTAATCCCCCATGGATCAGTTTCGTCGAGGCCGAAGAAGTGCCGATCGCCAAATCGCTGCGTTCGGCCAATAGGACTTTCAGGCCGCGGCCCACGGCGTCCCGCGCGATCCCGCAGCCGTTAATGCCCCCCCCGATTACCACCAGATCGTATGTTGCATCGTCGGTCATCGGTCGTTCCACATTTGGGGCCGGTCGGACGGCCCGCATTGCCTCGTATAGTAATTCGAAAGAAAACGAACTTTAAACGAATATAAGAACATCGCCGGTTCGAATTCAAGCGTCTTGGGGAACGATGACATCGGTCCCGGCGTCCCGGCAAAGATCGGTCAGGGTTTCCGGGAACGGTATATCGGTAACGACGGTGTTGATTTGCGACAGGTGTCCTATGCGAACCGGTGCCGACCGCTCCAGCTTGCTGTGGTCGGTCACTAGGATCGTGTGTCTGGCATTTTCCATGATCGCCTGCGCGACCTTAACTTCGCGGTAGTCATAGTCCAACAAGGTGCCGTCGGTGTCGATTGCAGACACGCCGATGATGGCGAAGTCGACTTTGAACTGTCGGATGAAATCGACGGCGGCTTCGCCGACGATGCCGCCGTCGGACTGCCGTACCAGGCCGCCGGCGACGATGACTTCACAGTTGGGGTTTGTTCCTAAGATGTTAACAACATTGATATTATTGGTGATTACCATCAAGCCATGCTTGTCCCGCAAAGCAAGGGCGACCTGTTCCGTCGTGGTGCCGATATTGATCAGGATCGTGCAGTCGTCCGGGATGATGGCTGCCGCCGCGAGACCGATCACACGCTTCGCGTCGACGGCCAGGCGCCGTCGTGCTTCGTAGCCGAAGTTGGAGACGCCGGCCTTGACCACCGCCCCGCCATGAACGCGCGCCAGCAGGCCGCGCCCGCAGAGCTCGTTCAGATCTTTTCTTATGGTTTGCGGCGTAACCTCGAAGGCTGTTGCGAGGTCGTCCACCATAACGCGCCCGGTCAGGCGCGCCTTCGACATGATGTCTGTTTGCCGCGGTGATATTGGTTCCATAGAGCGTTTCCTTTTTTTGGGGCGCGGTATCCCAAGAGGGAAATCGTATCCCGATCAGTAAGAAATGCAAAGAAAGTTTTCGGTTGACGTTCGTTTTGTTTCACATGATCATTAAATCGCAAAAATCTAAATCACCGTATTCCGGGAGGAACACAATGAAGAGGCGTTTGTTAGCCGCGGTTGCCGCGGTCGCCGTATGCGGTTTCGGCTTTGCCGCGCATGCGGATATGGACGCGGCCAAGAAGTGGGTCGATTCCGAATTCCAGCCGTCGACCTTGTCCAAGGACGCGCAGATGGCGGAGATGGAATGGTTCATCAAGGCCGCAGAACCTTTCAAGGGGATGGAGATCAATGTGCTGTCGGAAACCATTCCGACCCACGAATACGAGTCCAAGACCCTAGCGAAAGCGTTCGAAGAAATCACGGGCATCAAAGTGAACCACCAGCTCCTCGGCGAAGGCGAGGTGGTGCAGGCGGTTCAGACCCAAATGCAGACCAACCGCAACCTGTACGATGCCTATATCAACGACAGTGATCTGATCGGCACTCACTCGCGCCTTCAGTTGGCCGTGAACCTGACCGACTGGATGGCCGGCGAAGGGTCGGACGTCACGCTGCCGACGCTTGATGTCGACGACTTCATCGGTAAAAGCTTCACCACCGGGCCGGACGGCAAGCTCTACCAGCTTCCCGATCAGCAGTTCGCGAACCTTTACTGGTTCCGCTACGACTGGTTCCAGCGGGAAGATCTGAAAGCCAAGTTCAAAGACATGTACGGCTATGACCTGGGCGTGCCGGTCAACTGGTCCGCTTATGAAGACATCGCCGAATTCTTCTCCGTCCACGTCAAGGAAATCGACGGTGTCCGTGTCTACGGCCACATGGACTACGGCAAGCGCGCCCCGGATCTGGGCTGGCGGATGACCGACGCCTGGCTGTCGATGGCCGGCGCTGGATCCAAGGGCCTGCCGAACGGGAGACCGATCGACGAATGGGGCATCCGCATGGAAGCCGATAGCTGCAACCCGGCCGGTGCTTCCGTCACCCGCGGCGGCGGCACGAACGGTCCGGCGGCTGTCTACGCGATCCGGAAGTGGGACGAATGGCTCCGCCAGTATGCGCCTCCGGCTGCGGCCGACTATGACTTCTATCAGTCGCTGCCGGCGCTGAGCCAAGGCAACGTGGCGCAGCAGATCTTCTGGTACACGGCCTTCACCGCCTCGATGGTTGCGCCGAAGAGCGAAGGCAACAACACCGTCGACGATAGCGGCAAGCCGCTGTGGCGGATGGCGCCCTCGCCGAAAGGCCCCTATTGGGAAGAAGGTCAGAAGCTTGGCTATCAGGACGCCGGTTCCTGGACGCTGTTCAAATCGACCCCGGTCGACCGTCGCAAGGCCGCCTGGCTGTACGCGCAGTTCGTCGTGTCCAAGAGCGTTTCGCTGAAGAAAAGCCATGTCGGTCTGACCATCATCCGCGACAGCGACATCAACGATCAGAGCTTCACCGACCGTGCGCCGAACCTCGGCGGGTTGGTTGAGTTCTACCGTTCGCCGGACCGGGTGAACTGGACCCCGACGGGCGTCAACGTTCCCGATTATCCGAAGCTGGCCCAGTTGTGGTGGCAGAATATCGGTGACGTGAACTCGGGCGCCTTCACGCCGCAACAGGCGATGGACCGTCTGGCCGGTGAAATGGACCAGGTCATGGCCCGTATGGAGCGTGCCGACAAAGGTGCGAACACCTACGGCGGCTGCGGCCCGCGCCTGAATGCGGAAAAGGACGCGTCCGAATGGCTCGGCAAGGGTGGCGCAAAAGCCAAACTCGCCAACGAAAAGCCGCAGGGTCAGACCATCCCGTATGACGAACTGGTCAAACGCTGGGCGCAAAACTAACCCAGCCTCGTATTGAGTGTGGATAGGGCGGACGGTCCGGGTCGCGGCAGCGCTGCGAACCCGGGCCGGCCATCCTAGCCGAAGATCACGCACTCACACCGAACAATCCCAAGCTACCTGACGCACGGGCGATGACGCTGGAACTCAAACAAATATCCAAGGCGGTCGGTGCCGATACGCACATCTATCCGACGGACCTGACGCTGGAGCCGGGAGGGTTCAACATCCTGTTGGGCACCACACTGTCGGGCAAGACGACGATGATGCAGTTAATGGCCGGGCTAGACCGGCCGACGGCCGGCACGCTGCATTTCAACGGCCGGAATGTTACGGGGACCCGTGTCCAGGACCGCAACGTGTCCATGGTCTACCAGCAATTCATCAATTACCCGAATTTCACGGTCTTCGATAACATCGCTTCGCCGCTGCGGGTCGCCCGGATGGCGGAAGCGGAGATCAAGAAGCGCGTGGTCGATATGGCCGACCTTCTGCGGCTTGTGCCGATGCTGGACCGCAAGCCGGCGGAACTGTCCGGCGGGCAGCAGCAGCGCACGGCGCTGGCGCGGGCCTTGGTCAAAGACTCCGATCTCGTCCTGCTGGACGAGCCGCTCGCCAACCTGGATTTCAAACTGCGCGAAGAGCTGCGCGAGGAATTGCCGAAGCTGTTCGCGGACAGAAACTGTGTGGTGGTCTACGCGACCACCGAACCGATTGAAGCGCTGCTGCTGGCTGGGTCCACGGCGACCCTGCATGAAGGGCGCGTTACCCAGTTCGGACCGACCGATCGGGTCTATCGCAATCCGAAGGATGTGATCAGCGCCCAGGTCTTCTCCGAACCCCCCATCAATACGGCGACGGTCAGGAAAGCCGGCGAGAAGATGCATCTTGGCGCGATCGCGGACTGGAACACGCCGCCGGTCATGGCGGGCCAGCCCGACGGCGACTACCAGATCGGCCTGCGGCCCCATCACATCGCCCCGGCGACGACGGCGCCCGATGCAGTGCGCATCGCCGGCAAGGTTCTGGTGACGGAGTTGAGCGGGTCCGAAAGCACCGTCCATTTCGAAGTGGGGACGGATACTTGGGTGTCGCTCAGCCACGGCATTCACTCTTTCGATGTCGGCGACACCGCGGAACTTCATGCGGATATCTCCAAGGCTTTCTATTTCGGCGCGGACGGCGCGCTGATAGCCGCGTAAGGCGAAGACGATGGCACAGATCACCCTCGATGGGCTCAAACACAGTTACGTCGAAGAACCCGGATCGGAAGAAGACTGGGCGCTGAAGCAAGTCGACATCACCTGGGACGACGGCGGCGCCTATGCGTTGCTGGGGCCCTCCGGCTGCGGCAAGACGACCTTGCTCAACATCATCTCCGGCCTGCTGCACCCGTCTCGAGGGCGTATCCTTTTCGACGGCGATGACGTGACGGATCTGGCGCCGGACCAGCGGCACATCGCCCAGGTGTTCCAGTTCCCGGTCGTCTACGACACCATGACTGTTTACGACAATCTTGCATTCCCCTTGCGCAACCGTCATGTCGACGAGGCGACGGTGGACAAGCGCGTGCGCGAGGTGGCCGAATTCATCGACATGTCCGACCGGCTGCAGGAACGCGCCAAGGGGCTTACGGCGGACGGAAAGCAGAAGATCTCGCTCGGCCGCGGCCTGGTGCGGACCGACGTCAACGTCATCATGTTCGACGAGCCTTTGACGGTGATCGACCCGCATCTGAAATGGGAGTTGCGGTCGAAACTGAAGGAACTGCACCAGCGGGTCCGGGTTACGATGATCTATGTGACCCACGACCAGACCGAAGCCCTGACATTCGCCGACAAGGTCGTCGTCATGAATTTGGGCGAGGTGGTGCAGGTCGGCACGCCAGTCGATCTGTTCGAACGGCCGCAGCATACCTTCGTCGGCCACTTCATCGGCTCCCCCGGCATGAACGTCATCCCGTGCGAGATGAACAACGGCACGGCCTATTTCGGCGGCATGGCCATCCAGACCGCGAACAGGACCGAGCGGACCGGGCCCGGCATCGAACTAGGCGTCCGGCCCGAATTCGTCCGGTTCGCCGATACCGGCGTGCCGGCGACCATCACCAAGGTTTCGGATGCCGGCCGTCACCGCATCGTCGAGACGCAGTGCGCGGGCGCCACGGTGCGCATGCTGCTTTCCGAAGAGCAGGAGATTCCGGCCGACGGGGTGAAGCTGTCGTTCGATGTCGATAACACGCGGCTCTATGCCGACGGCTGGCTGACCGTGTAGGGGGCGGGTTCCATGGGCAAAACCGAAAATCAAAAGGCCTGGCTCTTCGTTCTGCCGGTCTTCGCGTTGGTGGCGTTCAACGCGGTCATCCCGTTGATGACCGTGGTGAACTACTCCTTCCAGGAAACTTTCGGGGACAATACGTTCTTCTGGTCCGGCGTGCTGTGGTTCGAGGAAGTTCTGAAGTCGGAACGCTTTCACGATAGTCTGATCCGGCAACTGACCTTCACCTTCTCGATCCTGGCGATCGAGGTGCCGCTCGGCGTGGCGATTGCGCTCACCATGCCGCGTAAGGGACCGTGGGTTCCGGTCTGTCTGGTGCTGATGGCCCTGCCGTTGCTGATTCCCTGGAATGTGGTCGGCGCGATGTGGAACATTCTGGCGCTGCCGGACATCGGGTTACTGGGCTATACGCTGAACGCCATCGGCTTCGACTACAACTTTACCCGTCAGGTCGGCGATGCCTGGTTCACGCTGATCCTGATGGATGTCTGGCACTGGACGTCCCTGGTGGTGCTGCTGGCCTATGCCGGTCTGGTCTCGATCCCGGATGCTTATTACCAGGCCGCCAGGATCGATGGGGCCGGCAGTTTCGCGATCTTCCGGCATATCCAGCTGCCGAAGATGAAGCGGGTGCTGACCATCGCCATTCTGCTGCGCTTCATGGACAGCTTTAACATCTTCACCGAGGTCTCCGTGCTCACCGGAGGCGGGCCCGGCAACTCGACGACGCTGTTGTCGATCGACCTGGAAAAGATGGCGCTGGGACAGTTCGACCTGGGGCCGGCGGCGGCCATGTCGCTGGTCTATTTCCTGATCATCCTGGCGATGAGCTGGCTGTTCTACACCCTGATGATGCGGAACGAGGATCAGTAGAATGAAACGCACGGCCATCGTCCCGACGCTCTACATCATCTTTCTGATGCTGCCGATCTATTGGCTGATGAATATGTCGTTCAAGACAACGAACGAAATTCTCGCCGGGTTCAGCCTGTATCCGAAGGAATTCACGCTCGACAATTACATCACGATTTTTACCGATCCGACCTGGTATACCGGCTATCTGAACTCGATCGCCTATGTCGTGATAAACACGGTCCTGTCGGTTGCCGTCGCGCTGCCCGCCGCCTATGCTTTCAGCCGCTACAAATTCATCGGCGACAAGCATCTGTTCTTCTGGCTGCTGACCAACCGGATGGCGCCGGGAGCGGTCTTCGCCCTGCCGTTCTTCCAGCTCTACTCGGCGGTCAATCTGTTCGACACGCATATCGCGGTTGCCTTGGCGCACACGCTGTTCAACATCCCGCTGGCGGTCTGGATCCTGGAAGGCTTCATGTCCGGCGTACCGAAGGAATTGGACGAGACGGCCTATGTCGACGGGCATTCTTTCTGGAGTTTCTTCCTCAAGATCTTCATTCCCACCATCGCCGCCGGGATCGGTGTGGCCTGTTTCTTCTGTTTCATGTTCTCCTGGGTCGAACTGCTGCTGGCGAAAACCCTGACGGCGGTGGAGGCGAAACCGATCGCCGCCACCATGACCAGAACGGCAAGTACCTCCGGGTATGAACTCGGCCTGTTGGCGGCGGCGGGTACGCTGACCATCGTGCCGGGCGCCATCGTGATCTATTTCGTTCGAAACTACATCGCCAAGGGCTTTGCCCTGGGCCGCGTGTAAGGAAGGGGAGGGGACATGTTCGACCTCAGCTGGATGGCCTGGACCTGGCCGACCGCCCTGTTCTTCATCACCATCGCCTTCTTCCTGTGCTGCATGACGATTTGGGAACTCAAATCGCCGGGCGGCGGCCCGCGGCGGGGCATCCTGGCCTTAGAGACGACGCGCGGCGACCGGCTGTTCATTTCCCTTTTGGGCAGCGCCTTCATCCATCTCGCCTGGCTGGGGCTGACCGATCAGCCCCTATGGATCGCGACTGCGATCTGCGTCGCCTATGCAGGCGCGGTTTTCCGCTGGGTCTGACCGCAGGCTCCCCTTTCGGACGCTCCGTTTCCGGCAGGCACGGATTGCCGCACCTTGTGGCGCGGCGTATAAGGTCCGCTGTTAACACCAAAGTACCTTAAGGAAAGGGACAACAGCATGCAGAACAGCATGACGATGCGGCATCCGACGTTGGTGGACGCCCTGTGGGCGGGCGACGGACGGTCGGAGTCGCAGAAACTTATGCGCTACGCGTTGCTGGCGATCGGGGGATCCTTGCTGATTTGGTTGAGTGCCAAGATCCAAGTGCCGTTTTACCCGGTCCCGATGACCATGGGGACATTCGCTATCCTGGCGATTGGCGCGGCGTTCGGTGCGCGCCTCGGCGCAGCGACCGTCATTCTCTATCTCGCCCAGGGCGCGGCCGGTTTGCCGGTCTTCGCCGGAACACCGGAAAAGGGTATCGGCCTGGCCTATATGGTGGGCCCGACGGGCGGTTACCTGGTCGGTTACGTTTTGGCGGCCTATGCGGTGGGCTGGCTCGCCGAACGCGGCTGGGACCGGAACGTCTTGACCACCGCGGCGGCCATGCTGGTCGGGACCGTACTGATCTATGTGCCGGGCCTGTTGTATCTGGGCGTTCTGTTCGGATGGGACAAACCGCTCCTGGAGTGGGGCCTCTACCCGTTCGTTCTTGGCGACGTAGCCAAGCTCGCTCTGGCGGCTTCGGTTCTGCCGCTCGGCTGGCAGTTCCTGAAACGCAAGTAGCCGGTCTTATACAGTCCGACGATCAGAGCCCCCGTTCCGCGGGGGCTCTTTTCTTTTGCGCCCACGCGGCAGCGCCTGTTTGTCCAATCGTTCAATCGGTTGACTTGCTGTTCAGGGCTGGCATGCTCATCCCTCAACCGGAACTAATATGAAGATTCCGGACGATCCCGGCGGGTGATCGACAACGCGAACAGGGACAAAAGGGTGACGCCGCAGGCGCGTCACCGACGAGGGGCGATGACATCCGGTAGAGCTTTCGATGAAATGACATTGGACGGCGGCAGTTGTCGCGAGGCTTATGCGGGCCTGTCCCAATGGCTGCAGTGGACGCCGATCGATCACTTGCGTTTGAAACGGCAGGAAGCGGACGTGCTTTTCCGCCGGTTGGGTATCACCTTCGCCGTTTATGGCGAGGGGGGCGATCCCGAACGCCTTATTCCGTTCGATCTTATCCCCCGGGTCCTGTCGGCGCAGGAATGGTCGAAGATGGAGCGTGGTCTGCACCAGCGGGTCAAGGCGCTCAATATGTTCATCAACGACGTTTATCACGGCCAGGAGATCCTGCGCGCGGGCGTCGTGCCGGAACGGCTTGTGCTGAACAACAGCTCCTACATGCCGGAGATGCAGGGCGTCGACGTGCCGCTGGGGATCTACAGCCATATCGCCGGGATCGACATGGTGCGGGTCGGCGAGGACGAATTCTACGTCCTGGAGGATAATTGCCGAACGCCGTCGGGCGTGTCCTACATGCTGGAAAACCGCGAGGTGATGATGCGGCTGTTCCCGTCGCTGTTCTCGCAAAACCGGATTGCGCCGGTGGACAGTTACGCGGATGCCCTGCTCGAGACCCTGAAGGAGTGCGCGCCGGCCAAGGTCGCCGGCGACCCGACCGTCGTGGTGCTGACGCCCGGCATCTACAACAGCGCCTATTTCGAACATTCCTTTCTGGCCGACCAGATGGGTGTCGAACTGGTGGAGGGGCCGGATCTGTTCGTCGACGGCGACAAGGTCTATATGCGCACCACCCAGGGACCGCAGAAGGTCGACGTCATCTACCGCCGGATCGATGACGAGTTTCTCGATCCGCTGACCTTCAATCCGGATTCGATCCTGGGGGTGCCGGGTGTGATGAACGCCTACCGGTCGGGCCAGGTAACCCTGGCGAACGCGGTCGGCGCGGGCATCGCGGACGACAAGGCGATCTACACCTACGTGCCCGACATGATCAAATTCTACCTGGGCGAAGACGCTATCCTGAACAATGTCCCGACCTATCGCTGCGGCGACGATCAGGAATGCCAGACCTATGTCCTGGAAAACCTGGACAAGCTGGTGGTCAAGGAAGTCCATGGGTCCGGCGGCTACGGCATGCTTGTCGGTCCCGCGGCCACGGCGCAGGAGCGCGAGGACTATGGCGAACGGATCAAGGCGGCGCCCGAGGAGTTCATCGCCCAGCCGACGCTGGCGCTGAGCACCTGCCCGACCTTTGTGGATAGCGGTATCGCGCCGCGGCACGTCGACTTCCGTCCGTTCGTGCTGTCGGGCAAGGAGGGTAGGCTGGTCAAAGGCGGGCTTACACGGGTGGCTTTGCGGGAAGGGTCGCTGGTGGTGAATTCCAGCCAGGGCGGCGGCACCAAGGATACCTGGGTGCTGGAGGACTGACCCCATGTTGAGCCGCACCGCAAACAATCTCTATTGGTTGAGCCGCTACATGGAGCGGGCCGAGAATTTCGCTCGCGCCCTGGAAGTCGCCGACCGCATGACCATGATGCCGGACGGGTCCTCCGGCGGTTATGAAAGCGAATGGCGTTCGACCGTCATCACGTCCGGCTGTCTGAAGGAATTCGAGGAAGCCGGCCTGCGCGCCGACGGCCCGACGGTGACGGAGTTCGTCGGCCGCAATGCGGACAACCCCTCCAGCATCTATAGCTGCATCCGGCTGGCGCGGGAGAACGGACGCGCCGTGCGGACGACGCTGACCACTGAAATGTGGGAGAGCTTGAACGACACCTGGCTGTCGTTCGATCAGCGCTGGGCCGACGCGCGGCGCTACAACGAGATCCGCGGCTTTCTCGATTGGGTGAAGGAACGTTCGACACTGTTCCGGGGCAGTCTTTACGGCACCATGCTGCGCGACGATGCGTTCGATTTCGCACGGCTGGGCACCTATATCGAACGGGCGGACAACACGGCCCGCATCCTGGATGTGAAATACCATATTCTGCTGCCGGAAGGCGAAACGGTCGGCGGCGGCGTCGACTATTTCCAGTGGACCAGTTTGCTGCGCGCTTTTTCGGCGCTCGGCAGTTATCACTATCTCTATCGCGAGAATCCGAAGCCCTGGAAGATTGCCGAACTGATGATCCTGCGCCGCGAAATGCCGCGTTCGATGATCAGCTGTTACCGGGAAATCGTCGCGCATTTGGACAAGCTGGCGGAAACCTACGGCTCGCGGCATGAATGCCACCGGCTTGCCGGCAAGCTCCATTCACGGCTGCAGTTCGCCGACGCCAACGAGATCTTTCAAAGCGGCATGCACGAATTTCTCACCGAGTTTATTGAGCGGAACAACCGACTCGGGAATGAAATAACCCGCAGCTATATGTTCATCGGCTGACCCGGTCCGGCATGCGCCGGCGGGCTGTTCCTGATCGAGGGCGGGGTTCATCGTCGTGTTGATTTCGATCCAGCATGAGACGCATTACCGGTACGACGCGCCGGCGGCCTATACGATTCAAAGCCTGAAACAGACCCCGCAGGACACATCCGGTCAGCGGATCCTCTCCTGGTCCGTCGATTGCGGTGTGGACAAGACCATCCCCGCTTTCGTCGATTCGTTCGGTAACCTGACCCACACCCTGGTGATCAACGAGGACCATGACGAAGTGCGGATTCGGGTGACCGGTCAGGTCGAAACCACGAATATGTCGGGCGTGGTCGCCGGGGCGCGCGAACCTTTTCCGCTGGTCGCCTATTTCCGGGAAACGGATTTGACCCGGCCGAACGAGCCGCTGACGGATCTGGCGGCCTCCGTTTCCGGCATTGGCGATACGCTGGAACGCGCACACGCGCTGATGGAGACGATCCGGGATCGCATCGACTACCGCGATGGGGAGACCCATGTGGAAACAACCGCGGCAGAGGCGTTGAAACACGGTTATGGCGTCTGCCAGGATCACGCGCATGTCTTCATTTGCTGCGCCCGGCTGGTCGGTATACCCGCACGCTACGTGAGTGGATATTTGCAGGCCAGTGAGAATCGGGATGAGGTTTACGAGGCGGGACACGCCTGGGCCGAAGCCCATATTCCGGACCTCGGCTGGGTAGGGTTCGACGTTGCGAACCGGTCCTGTCCGCACGAAGCCTATGTCCGCGTTGCGGTGGGACTCGACTACCGCGAGGCGGCGCCGATCCGGGGTCTGCGCCTTGGCGGCGGTGCGGAGAAGCTGGACGTCTCCGTCCAAGTTGTGCAGGAAAGTGCACAACAACAGTAAGGAAAAGGGTCTGGGGAGAGCATGACCTACTGTATAGGCCTCTACATGGCCGACGGATTGGTAATGTTGGCCGACACGCGGACCAACGCCGGCGTCGACAACATCTCGACTTTCCGGAAGCTCTCCGTCTGGGAACAGCCGGGTGAAAGGATGATCGCCCTGATGACCGCCGGGAATCTGGCGATCTCCCAAACCGTGGTGAACCTGCTGAATGAAGGAATCGAATTCTGCGAAGGCGGTCAGGAACGGGACTGCCCTATAGAGACCTTGATGACCGTCCCGTCGATGTTCCAGGCTGCGCAGCTGGTGGGGCGCGCCGTGCGGGAGGTGCATAAGGTCGACGCGGAAGCGCTGGAGGCGCAGTCCGCCAAATTCGACGTCTCCTTCATCCTGGCCGGTCAGATCAAGGGCCGGCGGATGCGAATGTTCCAGGTATACAGCGCCGGGAACTTCATCGAAGCGACCGAGGACACGCCTTTCTTCCAGATCGGGGAAAACAAATACGGCAAGCCCATCCTGGACCGGGCGTTCACCCATGGAACCGATCTGGCCACGGCGGTGAAACTGTCGCTCCTCAGCATGGACTCGACTCTGCGAAGCAACATGTCGGTGGGCATGCCGCTGGATCTCATGGTCTATGGCAAGGACAGCCTGGCGATCGAAATCCAGAAACGTATCGAGCCGGACGACCAGTATTTCGCCAATATCAGCCAGCTCTGGGCCCAGGCTTTGCGGGATTCGCAGGCGGCCCTTCCCAAACCGCCCTGGCTGGAAGGGACGATCTGCTAGCGCATAGAGCCTTAGCGGGCGACCCCGGCGATGGTGATATCCCGCAGGGCGATGTCGCCGCCGCGGTTCAGGACCGCGAACCCATCGAACGGATCGCGGAAACTGCGGTCGGTCACCCGCATCACCTCGACCCCATCGATGGATATCGCCATCAGACCGTCCCGGTCCCGCGTCCAGGAAAGGCTGTGCGGCTGACCGTCGAGCAACTGGATGGGCCGATTGGAGAATTCGATTGTGGCGACGCCGCCCCGGCTGCTGACTTTCAGCAGTTGCAGGCTGCCGGCGGATCCGGCCGCGCTGTCGCCGGCGATATAGGAGAGGCGATATCCGCCGCTGGCGTTGGCGCCTTGATAGGGGCCGAGTTCGAACCCGTCGTCGCCGCCGCGCTGCAACGCCCGCAGTGACAATGTCATGTCGATGGCGAACGCGTTGCTGAGGCGGAGCGGCGCCTGGATGGCGGAAAAGGACGGTCCGGTCTGGGTTGGTTGACCTTGCTGGGAATTGCCGCCTTGCTGCTGGCCCTGGAGCGCGCCTTGCAGCAGCGCGCCGAGCAGGGCCTTGCCCAGATCCTTTTCGTCCGTCTGGCCGCCGCCGCTGGATTGCGCCGTCGTTGCCCCGGATTTTTCCACCACCGAGCGCAGGCCATGCCGCCAGTCGATCAGGAATTCGCCCGCGGTCACCTGCCAGGGCGGATCCGGTTGCGGCCCCCGAGCCGAGAAATCGTCGCTGAGGAGGATTTCCGTCCAGGGCCGATCATAGCGGGAAAGCGCCGTGCGCAGATCGCGCAGGAACCAGGGGTCGATCAGGCGTTCTTGCTCGCCCCGGTCGAGCAGAGTGTTCAACTCCCGGATCAAGGCGTTGGTGTCGTTTTCCGCGCTTCCCGGGAAGGATTGCGCGGTGGCCGGTGTCTGACTCAGGAAGAGGAAGCCGAAAACGGCCAGTGACGGAACTGCGAACTGGGCCCGGCGTCGGTGCATGGTTGTCTCTCCCTAGGCGGTTGCCGCATTGTGGCGTTCATTGAAAACTGGCGCAACGGCTGCCACCGCCGGGATTGGGGAGAAAATGCGATGATCAAGGAAAAGAACTTGCTGACCGTGCGGCGCGGATTCGACCGGCCGGAGCCGGGCGATGTCACTGGGTTGGCGGGCGCGATGACCGGTAACATAGTCGATTGCATGGGCGGGCGGGGCGGCCTCGACTACCGGATAAAACCGCTGGATCCCAGCAATGCCGCGATCTGTGGCGTTGCGCTGACGGCGCACGTGTCGCCCGGCGACAACGCGGCCTTGCACGCGGCGCTGGACGCGGCACGGCCCGGCGATGTGGTGATTTGCGCCAGTGACGGCTTTCTGGAGACGGCGGTGATCGGTGACTTGCTGGCTGGCATGATGAAGAACAAAGGCGTGGCGGGGTTTGTCACGGACGGTCTGGTCCGCGACATCACGGGATTGCTGGCGGTCGGTCTGCCGGTTTTCTCGCGGGGCGTGACGCCGAATTCGCCGACCGGCACGGGGACCGGCACGGTCGGCCTTCCAATCGTCTGCGGCGGCGTGGCCGTCGCGCCGGGCGACATTGTCGTAACCGATCAGGACGGCGTGGTGGTGGTGCCACAGGCGATTGCTGCGCAGGTCACCGAAACTCTCGCCGAAGTGCGCAGTCTCGAACAGGAGACGGAGGCGAAGGTCAAAGCCGGCGCGACCGGGTTCGGTAAGTTCGAGGCGATGGTCGCGGCGGGCCGGGTGCAGGAGATCTGAACCGGCCTTGCCGGACGCGATCAGCAAAGGTTTGGTTTCCTAGCCTCCTTGTCCCTAAGTGGGACTCGTGATCCTTTCATGGGCACTTGGTCGATCCTACGAAGGAAAGCGAAAAATGGCTGACACTGCGCAAACCGTTCTTGATGTGCATGAAAGACCGGCGCCCGGAACCTGGGCGCTGCTCAGCGTCCAACATCTGTTCGCCATGTTCGGCGCCACCGTTTTGGTGCCGATCCTGACGGGGCTTTCCCCGGCCGTTGCGCTCGTTTCCAGCGGGCTGGGGACCCTGCTTTATCTGTTGATTACGGGCGGGCGCGTTCCGGCCTATCTGGGGTCGTCCTTCGCCTTTATCGGACCGATTATCGCGGCCTCAGCGGTCGGCGGCGTGGGTGGTGCGATGCTGGGCGCGTTCGTTGCCGGCATTGTTTATCTGATCGTGTCCGCCGGCATCAGAATGTTCGGTGTGGGTTGGTTGCTCAAACTTCTCCCCCCCGTCGTGGTCGGCCCGGTCATCATGGTGATTGGGTTGGGGCTTGCCTCCGTGGCGGTGAATATGGCGGAAAACACGGCCGCCGGGGGCGACTACAGCCTACCGCACCTTCTGGTCGCCTTGTTTACGCTCGGCGCGATCTTCCTGTTTTCGATCGTGCTGAAAGGTTTCTTCACGGTCGTGCCGATCCTGCTGGGGATCGTGTGCGGCTACATCCTGGCCGCATTGGTGGGAATGGTGGATTTCACGCCGGTTGCTCAGGCCGCCTTTTTCACGGTCCCGGAATTCAACTTCGCTTTTGCGAACATGACCGAAGGTGTCTCGGCGATTACCGTCATTCTGATCATCGCCCCGGTCGCCATCGTGACGATGGCCGAACATATCGGCGATGTGGTCGTGTTGAGCCGCGTGGTCGGCCGCCGGTTTATCCGCGAACCGGGCCTGCATCGCACCCTGATGGGGGATGGGTTCGCCACCATGCTGGCCGCGCTGATCGGCGGTCCGCCGAACACGACTTATGGCGAGAATGTCGGGGTCATGGCGATTACCCGCGTGTTCAGCGCCTATGTGATCGGCGGGGCCGCGGTTCTGGCGATCCTGCTGGGCTTCGTCGGTCCGCTCTCCGCCTTCATCGGTACAATCCCGATGGCCGTGATGGGCGGGGTCTCCATCGCCTTGTTCGGGGTGATCGCCTCTTCGGGGATCCGCACCTTGATCGAAGGCCGCGTGGATTTGGGCGAGAAGCGGAACCTGCTCATCACATCCGCCATTCTTGTGATCGGGATCGGCGGTGCGAGCCTCAAGTTCGGCGATGCGAATTTCACGGTTTCATCCATGGCATTGTCTGCAATCGTCGGCGTTCTGCTGCACGCTCTGCTGCCCGGTAAGGAAACCGGCGGGGATACGGAATTGCTGTAACCCTTCCGCCGCAAAGACAGCTTAGAAACAGCGGCCCGCTTCCGATGGAGGCGGGCCGCGGTGCTGATGGCGGCTGTTGCCGGGTTCGCTAAGAGGGTCGATCCTTCTTGCCTAGTAGAGCGGGAAACTGTTGCCGCCGTTCTGGGGCAAGCACGTTAGTGTTTTGAATTAAAACAGAAATTGAATGGCATGGAGCCTGCTAGTTCCTTGAGCAGGAGGCTCCTTTTTCATGAAACTCGATTCCCTGCTGTCGGTGTTTAAGAAACCCCCGGTCGAGTCCGGCGGGTCAGGCGACGCAACGATACGCGTGGCGCGGCGCGGCCGTGACCTCCCCGACCGCTCCGACCGGCCGCAGCAACAGTCCCCGCAACCGGCCCCGGACGAGCCGGTAGACACGGTCCAGATCAGTGTCCAGGCCACCTTTGTTCTGGCCGCCTCGCAATACGATCCCCGTTCGATCAGCGTTCCCGAAGCGCAGAGACTTGCCGACCAACTGTTGCAAGGAGGGGCGATCTCACGGCGCGAACGGGACGTTATCTCCAGCGGTCCGCGCACAATCGAAACCGTCGGCCAGGACCCGTTTGTGAACCGCGATCTTCTGTCGGGGTTTCAGGAGCAATTGGCGGCGGATGTCGGGCGCAGCGATTTACGAAGCATCGACGAAAGCACCCGGGCCGTTTCCATCCTGGGCCGCGTGGCCACCCTGCGCGAAGCCATCGCCTAGTACCTGCCGCTACCGTTGCTTTCCGGCATGGCCTTCGCGGGGGGTGCGGATTGGCAGCACTCTCGCTGGTTCGGTGCTAAACATCTGATTTCGTTTGTTTTTTCTTGAAGCTAGATTCGCTCGGCGCAACACTGATGGGTGACGCGCCGCAGCAAACAGGCGCGTCTTGGGACCGACACCGGAAAGGAGATGCGTAGATGCGGAATTGGAACGGCGACGGGGCACCGGAGGTGCAGATGCAAATGCAGGGCTATCGCCTGACGACAGCCGAAATCCTGTATCACATGCCGGATCACCCGGCGCTATTGCAGACTTATCTTTGGCAAGATCTCGACCTCGCGCCGCGTTTTCCGGTTCTCAAGAATTTCCTCGATTTCTGGGAGAGCAATCTGGATGGACGTCTGCATTCGGTTCAAGTCGCCAGCGCGGGCGTGATTGCGCCGTCGAAATACCGTTTCGTCGATGGCGAAATGACGTTGCACTAGTGTCCTGGAACAGAATTACGGATCATTAAAGATCGCCTTTCCACCCGTCCGGGCAGGAAAGGGTGTGAAGGCGATGCGGCGGATCGGCAAACAGTCGTGACGCCCTCTGGACGGGTCGTAAGGCGACCGAAGGCGCGCCTGGAAAAGCGCCGGACAGCGTCAGGCCCCGCTCGCGATGCGTCTGCATCGCGTCGCGAACCCTTCCTTGCCGGTGCATTTCCTGACACGTCTTTAATCATCCGTCGTTCTGTTCCAGGGCACTGGGCGCTCCGCCCTTTGTGACTGTCGGTGTTCGGCGGAATCGTGTTTGATCACGAACGCATCGCCAAAGAAATCCGAGGGGAAGCATGTCCCGATTGCGTGTCGCGGTCGTGGGGTCCGGGCCGAGCGGGTTTTACGCCATCAGCGCGCTGAACAAGGCGTGCCCCGACGCGCTTGTCGATATTGTCGAACGTTTGCCGACGCCGTTCGGGCTGATCCGGGCCGGCGTGGCGCCGGATCATCAGACCACCAAGAACGTCATCCGGGCTTATGCGAGAACAGCGGAACAGGCAGGCGTCACCTATTTCGGAAATGTCGAACTGGGCCGCGATATCAGCCTTGATGAGCTGCGCGGGCTTTACGACGCGGTGATCCTTGCGGTCGGCGCGCCCGCCGACAAGGTGCTGAACATTCCCGGCATCGATCTGCCCGGCGTTCACGGATCGGCGGAGTTTGTTGGCTGGTACAACGGCCATCCGGACCACCGCACCTTGAATCCCGATCTGGATGTTTCAACCGCGGTCGTTATCGGCAACGGGAATGTGGCCATCGACGTGGCCCGCGTCCTGGTAAAAAGCCCGAGTGAGATGGCCGACAGCGATCTGCCGGCGGCGGTCGCCGATGTCATCCATGCCAGTCCGATCCGCGACGTCTATGTCGCCGGCCGAAGAGGCCCGGCGGACGCAAAGTTCACCACCGTGGAACTGAAGGAGATGCTTGGCTTGGAAGAGGCCGTGTCTCTGATCGACCATGCTTCCTTGCCCGAAACCGTGCCCGAGGATCTGGAAGGCCGCGACAGACGGGTGCGCGAAAAGAACCTGCTCACCTTGGCGCGCTTCGAGGAAGAAGGCGACCCCGCCGCGCTCGACGGGAAAAAGCGCGTCCATTTCGCCTTCTACGCCAACCCGGTCGAAGTACGCGGGGAGGATCGGGTCACCGGCGTTCTGTTCGAAACGACCTGCGCGACGGAGGACGGGAAGATCGCCGGCACCGGTACGTTTTTCGAGGTTCCCTGCGGCCTCATCGTCACCGCCATCGGCTATCGCAGCCGGTCTTTCGAAGGCGTGCCGTTCGACCACCGGACCGGCGCCCTGCTCAACACCGACGGGCGCATCTCCGGAAACCTTTTCACCGTCGGCTGGGCCAAGCGCGGCCCCAGCGGCGTGATCGGCAGCTCCAAGCGCGACGGCGACAGGGTCGCGGAAATGATCCTATCCGACTGGCAGGCGTCGGACGGCGGCGAGACGGCCGGGCGGGCCGGACTGCAGGCCTTGCTTGAAGAGCGGAACGTGCCCTTCGTCGATTACGAAGACTGGCGGCGGATCGACGCGGCGGAGATCGACAGGGCGCAGGAAACGGGCGCGCCCCGCGAGAAATTTCTTTCGGTGGAAGAAATGCTGGCGGTTTTGGAGCCAACGACAAGATAAGGAAAGGTCCTTTGCCAAACGGACAATATGCGAAAAGGTAGAGGGCGGTTTATGCTGGGCGCGCATGCCAGGGTTGAGATAGCGCAGTTTTGCGCCGGCCTGGATGGCGCGGTATTGAAGGACTGGCCCAGGGCGGGTATGCGATTCCTCCCCAAATACGGTCCCCCTTCTCAAGCCGGTTGATTGGTTGCGGAGCGCGGGCCGCCAAAGGAGTTACGGTATGGACGGGACAGCGGTCACTCAGACCCAGACTTCCCAAATTGTGGAACAGGAAGCCGCCGTCGTGCGGTTTGCCGGCGACAGCGGCGACGGTATGCAGCTGACCGGCGGGCGCTTTACTCTGGCGACCGCGCAGGCGGGCAACGATCTGGCGACCTTCCCGGATTTTCCGGCGGAGATCCGCGCACCCGTCGGCACGACCTTCGGCGTCTCGGCCTTTCAGATCAATTTCGGCGGCCGCAAGATCAAGACAGTCGGCGATGACCTGGACGTGCTGGTCGCGATGAACCCGGCGGCCTTGAAGGTCAATCTGGGGGATGTGAAGCCGGGCGGCCTGATCATCGCGGACACCGGAACGTTCAACGAAAAGAACCTCCGCAAAGCCGGCTACGAAACGAACCCCTTGGAAGACGGCAGCCTCGAGAAGGTAAAACTGCTGACGATCGACATGTCCAAGCTGACCTTGGAGGCGGTGAAACAATTCGGCGTCAGCAACAAGGAAGGCCTGCGCACCAAGAACATGTGGGCCTTGGGGCTGGTCTATTGGATGTATGGGCGCGACCGGCAGTCGACCCAGGACTGGCTGCGGCAGAAATTCGCGGCCCGGCCCGAGATCGCGGACGCGAACATTGCGGCCATCGATGCGGGCCATGCCTTTGGCGAAACTGTCGAACAGCATCCCGAAGTGCGCCAAGTCCATGTGCCGCAAGCGCCTATCGCACCCGGCCAGTACCGTGCGGTTACCGGGGCCCAGGCGATGGCGTGGGGCCTTGCCGCGGCGGCTCAACTTTCCGGCGTGCGCATGGTGTTCTGTTCCTACCCGATCACCCCGGCCTCGTCGCTTCTGCACACTCTGGCGGGCCTGAAGCGGTTCAATGTTGAAACGTTCCAGGCGGAGGATGAAATCGCGGCCGTTTGTGCGGCGATCGGCGCCTCCTATGCCGGAACGATGGGCGTCACCTCCAGTTCCGGCCCCGGCGTCGCTTTGAAGACGGAGGCGCTGGGCCTCGCGATCTCCGCCGAACTGCCGCTGGTCGTGATCAACTCCCAGCGCGGCGGTCCGTCGACGGGCCTGCCGACGAAAACCGAACAGTCCGATCTGTTCCAGGCGGTTTGGGGCCGGAACGGTGACGCGCCGGTCTGCGTGCTGGCTACCCGAACGCCGAGCGACTGTTTCGAGGTCGCCATCGAAGCCGTGCGCATCGCCACGAAGTTCATGGTGCCGGTGATCGTTCTGACAGACGGGTTCCTGGCCAATGCATCCGAACCCTGGCTGATCCCCGATACCGAGGGGCTGAAACCCTTTCCGGCGACGTTCGCTACCGACCCGGAGACCTTCCAGCCGTTCGACAGGGACCCGAACACCCTGGCGCGACCCTGGGCGAAGCCCGGAACGCCGGGCCTCGAGCACCGTATCGGCGGGATCGAGAAACAGCAGGGCAGCGGTCATATCTCCTACGATCCGCAAAACCACCATGCGATGACCCTACAACGGGCGGAAAAAGTCGAACGGATCGCGGACGATGTGCCCGAACAACAGGTCGATCTGGGGACGCCGTCGGGCAAGCTCGCCATCGTCGGCTGGGGGTCGACCTACGGGCCGATCAGCCGGGCGGTAACGGTCGCCCGCGCCGACGGTCTGGATGTCAGCCATATCCATCTGCGGCACATCTGGCCGCTGCCGCGGAACCTGAAGGAACTGCTGTCCGGCTATGAGCAGATTCTGGTGCCGGAGATGAATGCCGGGCAGTTGGTGAAACTGTTGCGCGCCGAGTACCTGCTGCCCGCCGAAGGGCTGAACAAGATCGCCGGGCAGCCTTTCAAGATTTACGAACTGGATGCCGCCATCCGCGAAAGGTTGGCCTGAACAGGCCGTGGAGCAAAAGATGAACGTTCAAGCGCCACTGACCAAACTGCAGCCGAAAGACTTCGCCTCCGACCAGGAAGTGCGCTGGTGTCCGGGCTGCGGCGATTACGCGATCCTAAAGTCCGTGCAGCGGGTGCTGTCGGATATCGAGGCCACGACCGAGGGCACGGTGTTCGTCAGCGGCATCGGCTGTGCGGCGCGTTTTCCCTATTATCTTTCGACCTATGGGTTCCATACGATTCACGGCCGCGCGGCGGCGATCGCCACCGGTGTGAAACTCGCCAATCCGGATCTCGACATCTGGGTCGTCGGCGGCGACGGTGACTCGCTTTCCATCGGCGGGAACCACTTGATGCACGCGCTGCGGCGCAACGTCGATCTGCAATATCTGTTGTTCAACAACGAGATCTACGGCCTGACGAAAGGGCAGTATTCGCCGACCAGCCGGATCGGGACCAAGTCGCCCTCCACCCCGAAAGGATCGGTGGACACGCCGGTGAATGCGGCCTCCTTCGCCTTGGGCTGCGGGGCGCGCTTCGTGGCGCGGTCGGGCGATATCATGCAGGCGCACCTTGTGGAAACCCTGCAGCGGGCGCATGGGCACCGCGGGATGAGTTTCGTTGAGATCATGCAGAACTGCATCGTCTATAATGATGGCGTGTTCGGTCACTTCATGGATAAGAAGGTCCAGGCCGATGCGCAGATCCGTGTCGAACACGGCAAACCGTTGCGTTTCGGCAAGGACGACGAGAAAGGTTTGGTGTTCGACACAAAGACGCTGTCGCTCCGCGTCGTGACGGTGGGCGAGGGCGCGGACGAGGCGGATATCCTGGTCCATGACGAAACCAACCTGACGCTGGCCGGCCTGCTGGCCGCCATGGAACCGCCGGAATTTCCGGTCGCAATGGGTGTTCTCTACAACAACCCGGCGCCCAGCAGTTTCGATCAGGACATGGAATCCCAGATGCAAGGGGCCCTGGACGAAGGACCGGTGAAAATCGCCGATCTGCTGACCCAAGGTCACACCTGGACCGTTTCCTAGTAAGCGTGACACGCACTAAGGGACGGCCCGGGCGGGCCCTCTCCGGTGTCGGTCCGTTGCCGCATTGCGGCACTGTGTCCGCCTTGTGCATTCCGGGAAGGGGAATAGGGTGCGCCGCATGACAATGGCGAGCACGGCAAACACCACCTCATCGATCGACGCGGCCCGGCCCGTGGGGCTTTGGCTGGCGGCAAGCGCCGTCATGGTCTTCGCCATGATGCTGATCGGGGCCATCACCCGGTTGACCGAGTCCGGCCTCAGCATGGTCGAATGGCGTCCGCTGATCGGGGCGCTCCCCCCTTTGACGGAGGTTGAGTGGCAGCGGATATTCGATCTCTACCGGCAGACCTCGGAGTACCAGATCGACAATGCGGGCATGTCGCTGGCCCAGTTCAAAGAGATCTTCTGGTGGGAATATATCCACCGCGTCTGGGGACGCCTGATCGGCCTGGTCTATGCCGTGCCGTTTTTCTTCTTTCTGTTCACGCGCCGTATTCCCGCCGGTTATCAGGGGCATTTGTGGGTCTTGTTGCTGCTTGGCGGTCTGCAGGGCGTGATCGGCTGGTGGATGGTCAAAAGCGGCTTTGTCGACCGCACGGATGTCAGCCAGTACCGGCTGGCGGTGCATCTCGGCATGGCCTTTTTCATCCTGGGGTATTTGGTGTGGCTGGCCATGGGATTGCTCTCGCCGCTGCCCGCCGCGCAAGGGCCCGCGCCGCGGGGGTTCCGGCGGCTCGGCGCCTGGTGTCACGCGGTGATCTTTTTCACCGTGTTCAGCGGCGCCCTGGTCGCGGGCTTGAATGCCGGTTTGCTCCACAATGACTGGCCTTTCATGACCGGCGCGCTGATCCCTGAAGGTCTGACCGTCTTGGACCCGCTGTGGCGCAATCTGTTCGAGAACGAGACGACCGTACAGTTCGATCACCGGCTGCTCGCCTATTTGACGCTGGCGGTGGTTACTCTGACCTGGTGGCGGGCCCGCGGGATCGATCTTGCCGGCCGCGCCCGCCTGTCGGTGAACTGTCTGGCGTTGATGGTCTGGGTTCAGGCCGGATTGGGGATCTCCACCCTGATGCTTCAGGTGCCGCTGACGCTGGCCGTTCTGCACCAGGCGGGCGCGGCGATCAGCTTCTGCCTGTCGCTGTGGGTGATGAAGGAGTTGCGCGGCTACCGCGCCTGAACCGGAAACCGTTTTAGAGTTTGTAGCCGACCCGCACGCCGCCCCAGTGACGGCCGCCGACATAGATCGGCACGGACAAGTCCTTCATCAGGACATAGTTTCCGCCTCCCATGTCCCGCAGATAGGATTGGACCAGGAACGGCTCCGTATTGCGTCCCGCCGCCAATCCGGTGCGGTCGTTGAAGATCCGGTGGTTGCGGCAGTTCGCGGCGTTCCAGACCGGATCGTCCGGTTTTTGAGGGTGGCAGTATTTCAGGTTGTGGGTCGGCAGATAGCCGTTTCGGTCGACCGCGGCGCAAAAGATGATGGCGTCGTGGCTTTCCATCGCCGGTTCCTGAATGGCCGGCAATTCCTTGTCGGTGAAGGCCGTGAAGCGCGTCAGATGCTGGGGCGGGTCGCTGCCGTCGACGGTCTGGTAGCTCTCATCGAACAGATCGTCCGCCGACAGCGTCCCCTCGTCCAGGGCTCGCTGAAACACATGTTGAATCCGTTCCGCGGCATCCATCCCGACGGCGATCACGGGCTGGTCGGGGCCGACGCACCGCGTGTTGAAATGGTCGATCGCCTGATCGGTTGCCGGATCGGCCGCGAGTAGCACCAGGTACCCGTCGTCGGAGGGCTGGGTGACTTCCGCTGCGATGTCGCCGAGTGCGGGGATCTTTATGGTAACGCGCGCTCCCGCCGGCAGGGCCGTCCCGCCGCACTGAAGGGTCGCCGACTGTTTTGTCAGGCTGGAGACGCGGCAGGGATGACTGCGGTCGCCTACGTCCAAACTGGCAGTCAGGTCGAAGGGAATGGAGGATGCCGTTTCCCCGGTGCCTTGCCGTGTCGCGGCGATGGCGATGTTCAGGCGATCGCTCAGCGCGGAGATACCGTCGGCCATATTGCCGGCGGTCTGTTTTTGCGACTCACTCAAGGTTTCCGCGGCGCCGGCTTTGGAGGCGATCTGATCGACCGAGCTTGCAAGATGTTCCGAGATCGACAGCGTCTCGCTGGCGATCCGGCCGATCCCGGAGATGGCTTCATGCTGGTCCGCCACGGCCTCGGACACTTCGTTGGAGTTTTTTTCCACGCCGGAAATCGCCGCGCCGATTTCACCCAGCGCCGAGACGGCGGCTTCCGTCACGCTCTGGATTTCGGAGATTTGATCGCCGATTTCCGTCGTGGCGCTCGCGGTCTGGCCTGCAAGGGCCTTCACTTCGTTCGCCACGACGGCGAATCCGCGTCCCGCTTCCCCGGCGCGGGCCGCTTCGATCGTGGCGTTCAAGGCCAATAGGTTGGTCTGGTTGGCGATATCCTGAATGAGCTGGACAATGTCACCGATCTTGGCGGAGGCCTGCGACAGGTTCCGAACGACTTCGGTCGCCTCTTCCATTTTTGCGACGGCGTCCCCGGTCTTCGAGAGGGCCTGGCCGACCCGTTCGGAGATCAGGCCGGACGATGCATTCAGCGTTTCAGCCTTGGACGACAGGTCCTCGGCGTTCGCGGATGTCTTGGCGGCGTCCTGGGTCAAAGTATCGGCAAGCGTGTGCACGTCGGCAATCGCCGCTGCCAAATCGGCGGAAGCGGTATTGACCGTGTCACCGTCCTTTTCGACCTGTCCGACCGTACCTTCCAGTTCCCCGGCCAGAGCGTCCGACAGGCTGAGCAACTCGCGTCGGGTATTGTAAGCCTGCCGTTGCGATTGCATGAGTTCGTTTGACCGGCCCCGGTCGTCCGTCGCCGCACCCGAATCCATACTTTTAGGGGAACTGCTGTCCGTTACCGATGAGGCGGCCCCCTGTTCGTGCGGCCGCTTCTGCGTGAAGCCAAACATTTTTTATCCTCGTACGGTCATTGTGATCCATACTGTGCGCCGGCTCCGGAAAAGGGCATTCCCCTGGCCGTAACCCGCGGCAACCTCCCATACTTAAGGCTTGTCGGATATGATGAATATCCGGTTAACAGGTATTCCGGTACGCGCCGATATACCGAAACTGCGTCATGAAGGCGTTTTTTGGAACGCCCACTAGTACGAGAATTTCATATCTTCTTTACTTTTTTGGTCCAAATTTGACCTGTCGCAGGCCGTGACATTTGGCAATGGGGGCAGAAAGCCAATTTTCTGGGTCTAGCCGAAAAGGCGTAAGGGTTGAGTTGAGTCGGATATCCGCGTTTCGAACAAGGAATGGTTTGCCATGTCGCGCCCGCTTGGTGCGCGGGCACGGAATCCGATGCGTTAACCGAGGGATGTGCCGCAGAGTATGAGTACCGCGTTGCCGCATAGACAGACTGTCGACTCCATGTTGGAGGAGACCGAGGCCGCGTACGCGCAGCTCTACACGGCAATGTCCGCTGCCGGAGATCTCGCCTATGTGTGGAACCTGGTTGACGACCGTATTTCCTGGTTGGGGGATACCGGCCCTGTCTTCGGCTCTCCAAGACCTGCTATCGCGCCGGATGGTGAAGCGCTCAATGAACGCATCAATATCGAGGATCTGTCGAAGCGGCTGCAGTCCCTGAGCCGGCACTTCCAGACCAATGCCGCCTATGACTGCGAGTATCGTATACGGCGCGAGGACGGCGAGTTTTCCTGGGTCCATGACAAGGGGCGCGCGGATTTCGACACCGACGGCAGGCCGCTGCGTTTGGTCGGGGTTCTGCGGCCGGTCAACCTGCGCAAACGTCAGGAAGCCCTGCTGGAACGCAAGGCGAATTTCGACGAGCTGACCGGGCATCTCAACCGTTCCCGTCTGCACGAGACGCTGGAAAACGCCTTTGCCTACAACAAGCGCTACAACGTCCCGGGCGGCTATCTGGCGGTCGGGATCGACAAACTGGCCATGGTCAACGACGCCTATGGGTACGAGATCGCTGATGCGCTGATCGTCGGCGTCGGACACCGGATCGAGCAGGCGCTTAGGATCACCGATCAGATCGGCAGGCTGGGGGGTGACCGTTTTGGGGTTGTTCTGGGGCAATGCGACCAGAAAGGAATGGAGATCGCCGCCGAGAAGATCCTGGAGACCATCCGGTCGGCGCCGATCGATACCCCCGCGGGTGAGATTCATGTGACGGTTTCGATCGGCGGATGCGCCTTTCCAAGCTTGATCCAGACCGCCCAGGAAGCCATGGCCGCGGCGGAAGGCGCCATGACGGAAGCCAAAGCGCGCGGGCGCAACTGCCTTGTATGTTACGAGATGTCCGAAGATCAGCGGCGTGTGCGCCGGGAGAGCATGGACATGGGCGAGCGCGTCATGAAAGCGCTCGACGAGAACCGGATAACGTTCGCCTATCAGCCGGTCGTTGACAGCAAAACGCAGGAGATCGCGTACTATGAGACGCTCCTGCGAATGCGCGACCCGTCCGGAGAAGTTGTCTCCGCGGCCGCGTTCGTGCCGGTCGCCGAGAAGCTCGGCATCATGCGGTTGTTGGACCATCGCGCCTTGCAGATCGCCCTCGACGATCTGATCAAATATCCCGAGGTCACGCTGGCGTTGAACATCTCCAGCCTGACCGTGACGGACCAGTCCTGGCTTCGGACTTTGGTGAGCCGGATCACGAGCAATCCGACGGTTGCCGAGCGTCTGATCGTGGAGATCACCGAAACGGCGGCGCTGGAGGATTTCGAGGTTTCGGCGCGGTTCGTCACCGCCGTCCGGACGTTGGGGTGCAAGGTCGCCTTGGACGACTTTGGATCCGGCTATACCAGTTTCCGCCACATGAAGGCGTTGACCGTGGATGTCGTGAAGATCGACGGCGCCTTCATCAAGGACCTGGACACCAACGCCGACAACCAGCTCTTCGTCCGTACGCTGCTGGGATTGGCGGACGGGTTTGGGCTTACGACAGTCGCCGAATGTGTAGAGACCCAGAACGAAGTGCGGATCCTTCAGGACGAAGGTGCACATTATCTGCAAGGTTGGTATTTCGGAAAACCAGATTTGTCGCCGCCCTGGCGGACCTAGAGCATCGCGCTTTAATTCGGACGCAATTGAGATCTTCTTGGAAGCCTACCGGGCAGGAGCCGTTGCGCCGGCGATGCAGCGCATTGGCAAGGGGCGGCGACGCATCCGGAAGGTTTCCAAGAAGACCGAAGGCGGCGTATCCGGGCTTCTGGACGGCGTCACGCCGCACTTCCGATGCCTCCAGCATCGCTGCGCCCGGCCTTCCTGGCCAGAAGCTTGGATACGACGTCTCAATGGGTCCGAATTAAGGCGCGATGCTCTAGCG